>Ga0208942_1000157_pt1 | contig 31990 bp, 25 predicted proteins | sample GreLakmeSU08MSRF_FD_187704 | JGI IMG/M metagenome (GOLD analysis project Ga0208942, IMG submission 187704) | Freshwater lentic microbial communities from great Laurentian Lakes, MI, USA - Great Lakes metaG SU08MSRF (SPAdes) | ecosystem: Environmental > Aquatic > Freshwater > Lake | place: Great... | reverse complement strand
TTTTAATTTTGAACCATGGCAATATTCTGTTTTCGTACAGGATAAAATTGAAGTGAGCGATATAATTGTAAATGTTGGATTAAGGTATGATTACATTGAACCAAAAGCGCCAGATGTTTATAAAGGATATGATCCAAATCTTTCTCCTGAAGAAGCAAAAGCATTAATTACAAGCTCAACTGTAAAACCAAAATCACATTTAAGTCCGAGAATTGGTATTGCATTTCCAATTTTAGAAAATGCAAAAATTCATGGATCATACGGAGTGTTTTATCAATTCCCAGATTATAATTTTCTGTATCAAAGATTTGATCAAAACCATCCCGATTATCCATACATAGATCTTGGAAAAGGAATTCCGACAGTTGGAAATCCAAATCTCAAACCGGAAATTACAAATGCATTTGAATTTGGAGCCGAAGTTTTATTTACTGATGATTTTTTAGGAAGTGTAACGGTTTTCTATAAAGACACTTACGATTATATTTCCACAGTACAGAAAAAACTTCGCACAACATTTTATTTTGAATATACAAATTTAGATTATGCAAATTCCCGTGGGATAGAATTTTCATTTAAAAAACGGATGAGCAACCATCTGGCATTTACAGCTACATACACATATTCCCGAGCAGAAGGAAATGCCGATAATGCTTCAACGCATTTTAGTGAATATATAAATTCTTCAGTATTGGGAATTGTTCCACCAAAACGAACAGTTACACTTTCATGGGATCAGCCACACACACTTTCATTCAGTAGTACAATTTCTTACGATACTTGGGGAACAAGTTTTGTTGGGCAATTTGGAAGTGGATTACCATTTACACCAACTGATGCGCGTGGAAGTGCAATTGGAGAAATCAACAGCCAACGTCAACCATGGACAGGAACAATTGATATGAGAACTTTTTACACATTTAAATTCCAACCAGTTGCTGCAACTATTTATTTGGATGTTACTAATTTATTGAATAAAAGAAATATTTATCGAGTATTTACAAATACAGGAACACCTGATTTTTCACTTAACCCAAATGTCTCTCCGGAAAATCTTCACCGCCCAAATTATTACGGACCATTAAGACAAATTCAATTAGGCGTGGAGGTTGGACTATAATGCAAAAACTTATTTACTTTATTTTAGTTACAAGTTTTATTTCCGTAAACATATTTGCGCAAGATCCGCGTGCAAAAGGAAAATCTAAATTAGAATATTATAACAATGTACTCGTTCCTGAAAGAGGATTAAAACCACTTAAAAAATCAACCGGCTCCGATAGAAAACTTTCCGTAATGAATGTTGGAAATGTTTTTGCAAGAATTTCAAATGCAGCAACCTTAGGTTACGACAGATGGGGTTTATGTTGGGAATTTCCTGCAAGAAGTCAATTAACTTACAGATGGACAATGGCGCCGATGATTGGTGCAGTTAAAAATGGAAAAGTTAGCGTAGCTATTTCAACAAGAGGTGCGGCGAGAAAACATGAAGAAGAATTAGATCCTATAAAAGGTTATGACTCCGGCGTTTTGAATGAAGAAGAAAATATTGGAATTGCTTTTTCAGATATAAAAGCATCCTGGCCAAAAAAGTGGCCTTCATTTGCAGACCTTCCTTCTTATGCAAAAAAAATAAATTACCCTTTACCAAAAGTTGATAGCATTGGTGGTTTCCCAGGGATTAGAAATGGAGAAGTTGTTTCCACAAGAGAAGCATTTTTTGCAGTTACAGATAATTCACCTGTTGAAGGAGAAGGAAATATTCCAAATCCACTTGATGTTAGAGTTGACGTCTGGGGATTGCAGTACGATGATATTTTAAATCGAAATTTTATAATTTTCAGACAACTTTTCACAAACGTTGGAACTGATACTTTAAAAGATGTTTATGTTGGAATTCATGATGATCCAGATTGCCCTGAACAAGGTGCCGCAGAATGGACAGATGATTATGCAGCATTTATAAAATCTGGAACAACAGGAATTCCAGGTTACACTTCTAAAGAAGATACACTACTTTGGAATTTTACTTATTTGTGGGATGGCGATGACAAAGCAGAAGGATTTATTCCAAAAAATGTTGCATGGCTTGGTTTAAAATTTTTGGAAACTCCAATTAATCCTGCAACAGGAAAGCAAAGTGGAATAACTACATTTCAAGTTTTTGAATATAGCGCAGTTCCACAGGGAGATGATGAAGAATACAAACAAATGAAAGCCGGAATAATGGCTCCTCAAAATGTTGCTCCACATGCAAAAGATTACACACAAACTCCAAACAGTTACGGACCGGATGTTACTTATGTAGTGGCTGCCGGACCATATACTTTAGCTCCGGGACAATCACTTCCATTTTCTTTTGCATCGGTACATGGAGTAAATAAAAAAGATTTATTTATGAATGCAATATTATGCCAACTTTTGTACAATGCACAATTTAATGCAGCCGAAGCACCGCCGGAACCAAAAGTTAAAGCAGTCGGTATGGATAAAAAAGTTGTACTCTATTGGGATGATAGTCCAACAAAAGGAATTTATAGAAAAGCTGATGGGACTATTGATCATACAAATGACAGATTAACAAAAAATAATGCATTCGAAGGATATAAAATTTTCAGAAGTACAGATCGTGGAATAACTTGGGGAAATCCAATTTACGATTATCAGGGAGTGCAAAGAGGAATTATTCCACTTGCACAGTATGATTTAAAAAATGGAATTACAGGGGAAAGTCAACATTCTCTTGGAAGATATTTTAATCTTGGTGAAGACACCGGATTGAAACATATGTTTGTAGATAATAATGTAAGTAATGGATCGGAATATTGGTATGCAGTTAGTGCATACGACCACGATGACGGACCAATTCCACCATTACAAAATTCTATTAAAGCAGATCCTTATAAAGATGGTGATAATACAGTTGCAGTAATTCCACAAGCAGCACCAATTGGAAAAATAATGGGAAATGCTGATAATGGCGCAGTTCATAAAACGGGAATTGCAACGTTACCAAGAATTCCGGTTACAACACTTTATCCGGCATTTGTTCAGAATGATAGTTTCAAAATAAGTTTTAATGTTAAAAGTAATACAGATAAAAAATATTCATTAACAAATCTCGCAACTTCAAAATATGTAGTTTCGATTCATGGTGATACTTTAAAAAATTTCTCGTTCTATAATTTAGAAAAAGACAATAATCCAATTTTTAATGGAATGACAATTTATGTTAATGATACAACTCAGGGAGTCGCAAAATCTTCTCAAGTTTTCCCGGCAAATACTACGAGATTGGTTTTAGATGCAGTTGGAATTATAAATCCTGATTCATTAGCTTGTGAGCAAGATTATCGAATTGAGTTTACAAACGACAGTAGTTGGGTTGGTAATAGTGGGAACGTTAAACAAATTTATAAAGCTCCATTTAAAGTTTTTAACGCAAATACAAACAAACGAATTCTTGCATTAATAGAAGAACCTGCTTCCGGAGGAACAAGTTTAAAATATGACCATACAATTGATAAGATTGTAATAACCGGCTTAAATTATAAAGCTGGAGATTGGGGAGCTGATCAAACTGTAACAATTGATACAACTGCTTCATTCTTTTCTCGCGGAGCAAAATCGACAACTAACGATAAAAGTATTTTTGTGTCTTTTGCATCGACTTCTTCATTCCAATCAAATGATGTTTATAGTATTGAAATGAAAAAAACTTTGAAATCAGAAGATACTTATGTTATTACTTCTCTTCAGACTTCAGAAAAAACAATGGTGAAAGATGACCTTAGAGGAATTACGGTTGTTCCAAATCCATACATTGTAACTTCTGCTTATGAACAGGAAAAATATGGATTCCAAAAAAAATTACAATTCCAAAAATTACCAGATAATTGTACAATTAGGATTTATAATATTGCCGGAGATCTTGTTCGAACTTTAAACCACACGAGTGGATCAATAGAAACTTGGAACATTCAAAATGAAAACGAACAAGAAGTTTCATTTGGAGTTTACATTTTTCATGTTGATTCTCCTGGAATTGGAAATTATATTGGCAAGTTTGCCTTAATTAAGTGAGAAGAGGACAATTATGAAAAAAATAATAAAAAATTTATTTCTACTTTTACTTCTTCAAAATATTTCTTTTGCACAATTTGATAATGCTGGAACTTCAGTTGCAAATTTTTTAAAAATTGGAGTAGGAAGTCGTTCCGAAGCAATGGCTGGAGCTTGTGTTGCAAATGTTAGTGATCCATCGGCAATGTTCTGGAATGTTGCAGGATTATCTAAACAAGAAATGGGTGAAGTAGTATTTTCTCAAAACAATTGGGTTGCAGATATTACTCATAGTTATCTCGGAATTGGAATTCCTCTCGAAAACGGAACAGTTGGAGTGAGCCTCGGTTATCTTTCTATGGACGATATGATTGAAACAACTTGGGATAAAACTGATGGAACTGGAAAAAAATTTTCTGCTTATGATTTTGTAATTGGAATTGCTTATGCTCGAAGATTAACAGATAGATTTTTATTTGGCGCTCAGACAAAATATATTAATGAAACTATCGATCAATCAACAGCAACAGCATGGGCAATTGATATGGGAGCGATTTATGAAACTGGTTGGAGAAAATTACAAATTGGTGTTACTCTGCAAAATTTTGGAACTCAAATGCGTTTGGAAGGAAGAAATCTCAGAGTTAAAATAGATCCATTCCCAACAGTTGGCGCAAATCCGCCCGATGTTGTTGCAAATTTAGAAACTCAAAACTGGTCGTTGCCAATGACTTTCCGATTTGGAACAAGTATGGAATTGTATTCAATGGATGAAACATCAATTATTGCAAATGTTGATTACCGTGATGAAAGAGATTTTCGGCCACTTGTTGTTGCAGGAGTAGAAGTTAATTATGATAATTTTATTTTTCTGCGAAGTGGATTAACTGATCAGTATAAAGAAAAAGGTTCAACAGAATATAATAAAGTCTCTCCAACTTTTGGTTCAGGAATTCGTTATAAACTGCCAGACACAGATTATTATTTAAAGTTCGATTATTCGTGGGGCGAGATGAATCGTCTTCAACAAAACCACAGAATTACAGTCGGCTTGCAGTTTTAGTTTTAAATGAATTCGAATAAGAACCGCTCGTACATATTAAGTGTACTCACCTTCGCTTATCTTGTCAATTTTATTGATAGGGTAATTTTAAATATTCTTTTTATCCCAATCAAAAGTGAATTTCAATTTTCCGATCTTGAATTAGCTTTATTAAGTTCAACAAGTTTCATACTATTATATGTAACTCTTGGGATTCCGTTTGGGAAATTAGCGGATAAATTTTCAAAAATAAAACTTGCGGGAATTGGTTGCGCAATTTGGTGCATTGCAACAGGAGCAATAAGTTTTGCAAATAGTTTTTGGTTTATTTTATTTTGCAGAATGATTGTTGGAGTTGGACAAGCGATGTTTTATCCCGCTGCATTATCTTTAATTGCAAATTTATTTTCATCATCCCGAAGAGCAACTGCAATGTCAATTTATGGAAGTGCAATAGGAATTGGAGTGGGAATTTCTTTTTTAATTGGCGGTTGGTTGAACGATGTTGCAGGATGGAGATCGGTTTTGTTGTGGCTCGGTTTTCCTTTTATTTTTCTTGCGATAGGTATTTTTTTTTTAAATGAGCCAGATAATAATTCAACAGTTCCAAAAAATAATATTCCAAAAACAAATTTATTGAAGCTGCTTAAAAATAAAATTTTAATATATCATCTTTTGGGTTACGCATTATTTTCAGCCGCAACAAATAGTATTTTTGTTTGGATGCCAACCTTCTTTCAACGAACAACAAATATGTCAACATCTGAAGTTGGATTTTTAGTTGGTGGGATAATTATTGTTGCAGGTTCAATAAGTACAATTAGCGGTGGAGTTATTGCAGATTATTTACACAGAAAAAATCCGGGAAGCAGAATGCTTTTTGCGAGTGTTGTTTCTCTATTTGCATTATTCTGTTGGGGATTATTATTATTTACCGAAAATATTTATTGGAGAAGTGTTTTTCTTGTACCATTAATTTTTACTTCGCTGATGTGGTTTGGTTGCGCAACTTCTGATTTAAATGAAATTGTTGGTTCGGAAAATGGTGGATTTGCCGGCGGAATTTATCTATTCGTCGTAAATTTAATTGGGAATGGAATTGCACCGCCACTTTATGGTTTTGTAAATGACTATCTTGGTGTTGCTGATAATCCATATAAAATGAAGTTTACATTAATGTTAAGCCCGATTATTTTATTGGGAGCAGGGCATTTTTTATGGCATGGTGGAAAAATGTTGGAAGAAAATATTAAAAGTAGAACAAACTGACTTTTAAGTTTTCCTTAATTTTGTTATTTTTGTCTGCTTAACATTTATAAATAAAATAATCGGAGTAATCTCATGTCCATAAAAATTGGAATTAATGGTTTTGGTCGAATTGGTCGATTGGTTTTCAGAGCAATCGTAGAACAAAATCTTTTAGGAAAAGAAATTAATGTTGTCGCTTTAAATGATTTAGTGCCTGCTGATAATTTGGCCTACCTTTTAAAATATGATTCTATTCAAGGAAAATTTAATGGAACTGTTTCAAGCGAAAAATCTAATCCATCTTTGGCTGAAGATGATATTTTAATTGTTAATGGAAATAAAATTCAGTGTCTTGCTGTTAAAGAAGGTCCATCAGCAATTCCCTGGAAAAATTATAATGTTGATGTTGTAATCGAATCAACAGGATTATTTACCGATGCAGAAAAAGCAAAAGGTCATTTAAATAGCGGAGTAAAAAAAGTAATTATTTCTGCGCCGGCAAAAGGTGAAGACATCACAATTGTTTTAGGAGTGAACGATAATTTATACGATCCATTAAAGCACACAATTATTTCGAATGCAAGTTGCACAACAAATTGTTTAGCACCAGTTGTTCATGTTTTATTAAAAGAGGGATTTGGAGTTGAAGAAGGTTTAATGACAACAATTCATTCTTACACTGCGACACAAAAAACAGTCGATTCTCCATCAAAAAAAGATTGGAAAGGAGGACGCTCAGCCGCAATTAATATTATTCCATCAACAACCGGCGCTGCAAGAGCAGTTGGTTTAGTTATTCCGGAAGTAAAAGGAAAATTAACAGGAATGAGTTTCCGAGTTCCAACCGCAACTGTTTCGGCTGTAGATTTAACTGTTCGTACAAAAAAAGAAACTTCGTATAAGGAAATTTGTGAAGCAATGAAACGTGCAAGCGAAACATATTTAAAAGGAATTCTTTCTTATACTGAAGATGAAGTTGTATCGAGTGATTTTATTCATGATAAAAGTTCGAGCATTTTTGATGCCGGCTCCGGAATTGAATTGAACTCAAGATTTTTTAAACTAATTAGCTGGTATGATAACGAATGGGGTTACTCAAATAGAGTTGTAGATTTACTTAAAAAAGTTGGAAGTAGTTTGTAAATCAATTTTGATCAAAGGAAAAGTGTGATAAAATATTTTGCAACCTTTTTATTTATTTTCTCCTCCTCACTTTTTGCGCAGGAATCATTTAATAGAAATTTTTATTTAGATGGTGGAATTGCAATCGGCAACCCATCGGGTGAGTTTAGAAAAAATGTACCAAATTTAAGTGGCGGTCTTGGTTTCGATATTCTGTTTCATCCAACTGAAAATATTTTAGGTTACGGCGCACATATCGGATTTCTGCAATATGGTTCAGTTTCAGATAGCCGGCCATGGAGTAACTCAATTCCAGATGTAACGCTTGATGTTGAACGATCGAATACAATGGCGCATGTGCAATTTCTAACTAGAGTAATGCCATTTAAAAAATCTTTCAGTCCATATCTTGATTTGTTTGCAGGATTTACATCAATGACAACTACAACAGAAGTCAGATCTAGAATGCATGTCGAAAATAATAATGATAATAAAATTGCATCAACAGAAAACTCTTCCGATTGGGCATTTTCATACGGCGGTGGTGTTGGATTTAAATTTTTATTAATGAATTTGGAGGGCGAGTCAATCGATTATATGACTGGAAATATTACTCCAACTTCAAATCCACTATATTTTGATTTTAACTACAAATATTATTTAAGCAGAGAAGCGAAATATTTAAGGCCGGAAGATGTAGTAGTTGATACTCAAACAGGAAAAGTTACAATGGATTTTCAGAAGTCACGGACAGATATGTCGGTATTCCAAATTGGTGTATCAATGAATTTTTAAGTAATGCCAAAAATTCTTTCAATTGATGATTTTCCGTTAAAAGGAAAAAGAATTTTAGTCCGTGTTGATTTTAATGTTCCACTTAATGAAAATCAAAAAATAACAGACGACACTCGTATAGTTGAATCACTTCCAACAATAAAAAAAATAATTGAACTTGGTGGAAAAGTAATATTATTAAGTCACCTCGGAAGACCAAAGGGAACTACAAATCTAAAATTCTCACTTCGTCCGATTGTTGAAAGATTGTCGGGGTTATTACAAAAGCCGGTAAATTTTTGTGAAGATTGTCTTGGTGAGAAAGTTGAAGAATCTGTTTCTAAAATGAAAGAAGGGGACGTTTTGGTTTTAGAAAATGTTCGTTTTTACAAAGAGGAAGAAGAAAACGATATGGTATTTGCCAGAAAATTATCTTTCAATGGAGATGTTTATGTAAACGATGCTTTCGGTTCTGCGCATCGAGCACATGCATCTACACATGGAATCACAAAATTTATGACTCCATCTCTCGCCGGATATTTAATACAAAAGGAATTAAAATTTTTAGGAGATGCAATCTCTTCTCCGCAAAAACCATTTACAGCAATTCTTGGTGGCGCAAAAGTTTCCGGAAAAATTGATGTAATAAAAAATTTATTTTCAAAAGTAGATAATATTTTAATTGGCGGTGGAATGATGTTTACATTTTTTAAAGCAATGGGAATTGAAATAGGAAAGTCACTTGTTGAAGAAGAAAAATTAGAACTCGCTTCTCAAATTCTATCCGAAGCAAAAGAGAAAAATATTAATTTTATTTTACCGGTTGATTGTGTAGTTGCAGAAAAATTTGAAGCAACAGCTTCACATAAAATTGTTGATATAAAAAATATTCCAAAAGATTGGCTGGGAGTTGATATTGGTCCAAAAACAATTGAACTATTCCGTTCAACTATTCTACAATCTAAAACCATTTTATGGAACGGACCGATGGGAGTTTTTGAAATGGAACCATTTGCAAAAGGAACATTTTTAATTGCAAATTTCTTAAAAGAAGCAACCGAAAATGGCGCAACAACAATTGTTGGTGGCGGAGATTCAGCAGCTGCAGTTTCGCAGGCAAAAGTCGCAAAAAGTATAACGCATATTTCAACTGGTGGTGGCGCTTCGCTTGAATTTCTTGAAGGAAAAACGTTACCCGGTGTGTTAGCTTTGCAAAGATATTAACTTCTGTTTTAATCAAATTAAATGTAAATTTACATATGAGCGAGTATAGAAATAATCGGGGATCGTATCAACGTCCAAGTTTTTATGGTGGATTCAGTTATTTTCCACCGGTACTTAAAGCATTATTAATTTCGAACGCTGCAGTATTTTTGGGAATGGGATTTATCAGCGCATTTCGAATTGGAGATTTTCCAGTTGGTGCGTTAATTCAGAAAGAATTTTCTTTGTGGCCACTTAACGAAGGATTTTGGCCATGGCAACTTTTTACATACATGTTCATGCATGCAAGTTTTTCTCATCTTTTTTTTAATATGATTGCGTTGTGGATGTTCGGAATGGAACTTGAAAATTCTTTGGGCTCAAAAAAGTTTTTAACTTTTTATTTATTATGCGGACTTGGTGGTGGATTATTACATCTTTTGGCTGCACCACTTTTTTCAGTCGCTGGACCGACAGTTGGTGCATCGGGAGCAGTTTATGGAGTGCTGCTTGCATTTGGATTATTATTTCCAGAAAGATTAATTATGATTTATTTCTTTGTACCGATTAAAGCAAAATATTTTGTATTGCTTTACATGGTAATTGAATTTCTTTCTGTCGGAAGTTTAGATGGCATTGCACATTTCGCACATATTGGTGGAGCGGTGGTTGGTTTTGTTTTTCTTCTTGTAGAAGGATTTCAATTTTCATTATTTACCGGGAGCCAACAGTCGATATTTAAATCACAAAAACAAAATCAACAAAAAGAAGAAGTTTATACAAACATCAGCGATGCAAAAGTTACAAATGAATCTGCTGAAAATGAAACCACACAAGCTGAGATTGATGAAATTCTGGATAAAATTAGTAACTCAGGTTACCAAAATTTATCTACAGAAGAAAAAAAGATTCTTTTCGAAGCGAGTAAAAAATTACATTAAATATGGAATCAATGTTTCCAATAATTCAACCGGAAGTTACAAATGGCGAGCATCATCAAACTTATAAAGTTGGTGTACGACGCGCAACAAGACAAGTTTCAATAGGTAATGTAAAAGTTGGTGGCGGCGCACCGATTTCTGTTCAAACAATGACGAAATCGAAAACTGATGATATTGCCGCAACAATTTTACAAATTAAATTAGCAGCAGATGCCGGTGTTGATATTGTGAGAGTTACAGTTAATGATAAAGAAGCAGCCGAAGCAATGAGAGAAATTGTTAGACAATCTCCCGTGCCAATTGTTGCAGATATTCACTTCAACCATATTTTTGCATTACAAGCAATTGAGGCAGGAGTTGCAAAAGTCAGAATCAATCCGGGCAATATTGGATCGAAAGATCGCATTCGACAAGTTTTAACTGCAGCAAAAGATAAAAATATTCCAATTAGAATTGGAGTTAACTCCGGTTCGCTCGAAGAAGATATTTTAAATAAATATGGTTATCCAACTGCCGAAGCATTATTTGAAAGCGCAATGCGACATGTTGAAATCTGTGATGAATTTAATTTCCGCGATGTAATAATATCTGTTAAATCAACAGATGTGAGATTAATGATCGAAGCATATCGTTTAGTTGCGCAAAGAACTGATATTCCACTTCATCTTGGTGTAACTGAAGCTGGACTCACACGAATCGGAACAATTAAATCTGCAGTCGGAATTGGAACTTTATTAGCTGAAGGAATTGGAGATACAATTCGAGTTTCACTTACAGATGATCCGGTGAAAGAAGTTGAAGTTGGAAAAGAAATTTTGCGTTCACTTTCACTTGCATCAAGAAATGTAGAATTAATTGCATGCCCAACTTGTGGAAGATTAGAAATTGATTTATTCGGAATTATGAATGAATTGGAAAAGAGACTTGAAGGTGTAAAAAAACCGGTAAAAATTGCAGTACTTGGATGCATAGTAAATGGTCCCGGTGAAGCAAGCGATGCCGATATTGGAATTGCCGCAGGAAAAGGTGTTGGAATTTTATATCGAAAAGGGGTAGTTATAAAGCGAGTTAAAGAAAGTGAAATTGTTGATGTGATTGTTGAAGAAGTAGCAAATTTCCAACCGGAAAACTAAATTAAGGATTTCCACTATTTGTGGTTTCGATAAGATTGCTTCGCAATTTACTCAACCACCAAGTCTGTTCGCTGAGTTTTTCCGAAGGAAAAGTATCGAAGCGAACAAGAAACTACCATTAATAAAAATCTTACTTCTTCACTCCAATCTCATTTAATAAAAAGGCATACGCGTAGGACTGTTCTTTTATTGCATCGTATCTTCCAGAAGAACCGCCATGTCCACCAGCCATATTTGTTTTTAAAAGAAGCAAATTATCTTTTGGTAATAAAGTTCTCAGCTTTGCAGTATATTTTGCAGGCTCCCAATACATAACTTGACTATCATTAAAAGAAGTTGTAATCAAAATCGCAGGATATTTTGTTTGCTGTAAATTTGTATATGGACAATAAGTTTTCATGTAATCAAATTCAATTTTCTTTTTTGGATTTCCCCATTCAAGAAATTCGCCGACAGTTAACGGTAAAGTTTCATCGAGCATTGTATTTATCACATCAACAAATGGAACTGCAAGATGTGCGGCTTTACAAATATCCGGACGAAAATTTAAAACTGCACCAATTAATAATCCTCCTGCACTTCCACCCTCAATTGAAAGTTTATCACGTGATGTATATTTATTATTTACCAGAAAATCTGCACAATCGATAAAATCAAAAAAAGTATTTTTCTTTTTCAACATTTTTCCATCATCATGCCACTCTTCACCTAAATCTCCACCACCTCGAATGTGAGCTTGTGCGTAAATAACTCCACGATCGAGCAAACTTAAACGACTTAGTGAAAAATTAATTGTAGCCGAAATACCATATGAGCCATAAGAATAAAGCAACATTGGCGCAGAGCCATCTTTCTTGGTTCCTTTTTTATAAACTATTGAAACGGGGATTTTTACTCCATCTCGAGAATCGACCATAATTCTCTCACTTTGATATTGATTTGGATCGTAACCTCCGAGAACTTCATTTTGTTTTATTAATTTTTTAGAATTACTTAAAAGATCATATTCAAAAATTGATTGCGGAGTTACGAACGATTGATATCCATATCGAAAATACGTAGTGTTGTATTCACGATTTACGGATAAGTTTGCCGAATAAACTTCTTCGTTAAAAGGTATTTTGGTAAATTTTTTATCAGCAAAATTGTAAATTCGAAGTGTATTCAAACCATTAACTCTTTCAGTTACAACAGCATGATTTGCAAAAAGTTTTAAATCTTCAACTTTAACTCCTTTTATTGCCGGAATAAATTCTTTCCAATTATTTTTCGAAGCGGAACTTACAGGAACAGTTACAACTTTAAAATTTTTTGCATTATCATTTGTTAAAATATAAAATAACCCATCCCGATGATCAGCGTAATATTCATGATCTTCTTTTTTTGGATATAATAAAGTTAGCTTTGCAGTAGAATTTTCAGAAGGAATATAATAAACCTCTGTTGTGTTGGAACTTCCGGATGTTAAAAGAGTAAATTTGTAATCACTTGAACGTTCAACTTGAACATTATACAGTTCATCTTTTTCTTCGAAAAGTAACTCGTCATTATTTTGTCCAAGTAAATGACGGAATAATTTATTCGTTCGTTTTGCAAGATCGAGTGTTGTGTAGTAAATAGTTTTGTTGTCACTTCCCCAAACAACATTACCAATGCGGCCAACATAATCCTGTAAATTTTTCCCTGTTCGAAGATCTTTTATATATAAATAATAATCTCTGAAACCAGTTGTATCAAGAGAATATGCAAGTAAATTCCCATCATCACTCACTGCAAAATTACCGAGTCCTAAAAATTTAAATTCTTTTGCAATTTCATTTTGATCGAAAATAATATGTTCGGTAGATTCGAGCGTTTCCTTTTTTCTGCAATAGATTGGATATTGTTTTCCCTCTTCAGTTTTTGTGTAATACCAAAATCCTTTATAAAAATAGGGAACAGAGAGATCGGTTTGTTTCCATCTGGCGAGTACCTCTTTGTAAATTTCATCGGCAAGTGGTTGAAAGTTTTTTGAATGTACTTCCGTATATTTATTTTCTTCATCGAGATAAGTTTTGACTTCGGGATTATTTTTATCTCGTAACCAAAAATAATTATCAGTTAAAGACTCGCCATGTAATTGAGTTTTATGAGGAATTATTTTGGCAACAGGTTTTTGTATTAATTGTGCAAGCATTAAAGTTGAAATGGAAATGGAAAATAATAGTAAAAATAAAAATTTCATAGTAGCTCCTTTTTTAGAATATACTATGAAATTTTAGAAAGTCGGAAGAAAATTATTCTAATTTAGAGATTTTTGTATTTTCGGAAACATCTTGTTTAAATCTTTTAGGGTTGCCACGGTATTTAACACTATTTGCGCCAGACAAATCCAGCTCCATATCTTCTTTAACATTAAGTTTAAAACTATTTGCACCAGAGGCATTAACAAAAACAGAATTAGATTCCAGATTATCAGCATTAATTGTATTTGCGCCTGAAGCTTCAATGTTTAATGAATTTGAAAATCCATTTAGAGAAATTTTATTTGCACCGGAAACATCTATTTCAATATTATTTACATTTAAAGGGAGTGAAATTGTATTTGCACCGGAAACATCAATTGAAAAAGATTTTGAATCGTAAACAATTGAAGTGTCATAAGTAAATTTTATTGCACCAGATGCATCCAAACTTTGTAATCGGAAGTCTGGCAAAATAATTTTAATCGGAATTTCAGGACTTAAATCATCCTCATAGTCAATTATTAGAACATCACCTTCAACAAATGTTTTAATATATTTTGGAAAATTATCATCGCAAATAATAGTGAGGATAGAATCGGGTTGTGTAGAACTTATATGAATTGACAACCCTCCGGAAATATTTAGTCCGGAAAAATTATTTATTTTGCGATTAAGCGTTACTGAATTTCCGCTTCCTTTAATAGAAGGAATATTAGAACAACCATTTATTAAAAAAGTAAATGTGGAAACAAAAAATAAAGTTATTACAAATATTTTAAAATTATTTTTCATTCTTCTTCGTTTTGTATGCTATTATAAGTCCAAGTCCAGTACCAAGTGTAATACATGCAGGAAACCAAAAGTCTTGATTTGTCATATCATTCAGCCAGCCACCTGACATAAAACCAACTGCAACGCCGACTGCAACTATTCCATATTTTAAATAATCGGCTGGAGTTGATTGTCTCTTTCCCAAAATTTTAACGATCTCATCTGCGGTGTATCCTTTTTCTACAAGTACAGCTCTTCTACGATAACCATAAAAAATAGCTGCAATCGAGATTGATGTGACCATCAGAAATACACCAAGAGGTGTAAGTATATTTTCCATAATATTTTCTTTTAATGTAATTAATAAAATTGTTAATTTCATCTTTTGATATATCAATAAAAAAAAAGGTTACAGTTGTAACTTTTCCTTTATTAATAGTTATTCAACTACTGAATATATTTTATATGCAGCCGTTCTTTTATTCATTACAATTTTCGCTCTAAATAAATTAGAATTAATCTCAATTGAACTATAAAAAAAGAACTTAACTCGCTATATTTGATGAATGATAGAATATTTTACAACTATCCCATCAACACATCGCACATTAATATTAGCAGTTGGCCTTGTAATTTGTTGGGCGCTCGAAGGAGCAATTCCACTTTTTAAATTTCAATACAATAAATTTAAACATGCCGGAACAAATCTCTTCTTCACTTTAACAACTGTATTAATAAATTTATTGTTTGCGGCAATTTTACTTTTATCCGCCGAATGGACAGTTCAAAATCAATGGGGAATTTTATATTTAACTACTTTACCAATTTGGCTGCACGGAATTTTTGCGATAATGATTATGGATATGATTGGTGCATATTGGGTTCATCGGTTGATGCATATTATTCCAATTGGCTGGAAATTACACAGGATTCATCACATCGATACAAAAGTTGATGTTACAACTGCACTTCGTGCTCATCCTGCAGAAAGTATTTTACGTGCAATATTTTTACTTTTTGGAATTCTTGTTGCCGGTGCAGAAATTTGGATGGTTATGGTTTATCAATCTTTATCCGCATTGAATGCGCAATTCGAACATTCAAATTTAAAATTGCCAAAATGGTTTGATAAGTTTTTGGAAATATTTATTGTCTCTCCCGATATGCATAAAGTTCATCATTCAAGAAAACTATTTGAAACCGATTCAAATTTTGCAAATATATTTTCAGTTTGGGATCGTGTTTTTAGATCGTATAAATCTGTTAAGAAAACTGATACAATTGAATATGGACTTGATGAATACCAAAATGAAAAAGATGATACAATTAAATCACTCTTAAGTAATCCATTTAGAAAATAGTAAATGACAAATTCTGCAAAAAATATTAATATACTTTTCATCGGAGATATAATAGGAGATCCAGGTTTTCATATTGTTTCAACTTTTCTAAAAGGATTATTGGAAAAACATAAAATTGATTTTTGCATCGCAAATGGTGAAAATCTTGCAGATGGAAAAGGATTATCGGAAGAAGATTCTAAAAAAGTTTTTGCGTTGGGAGTTGATGTAATCACAACCGGAAATCACGTTTGGGATAGATGGGATTCAAGAAAAGTATTAAGTAGTAATAAAAATATTTTACGTCCAATAAATTATCCAAAAGAAAATGGTGGATTTGGTTTTGGAGTTTTTGAAAATAAAAATAAAATAAAAGTTGGAGTTATAAACGCACAAGGGAGAACTTTTATGCAGCCACTTGACGATCCATTTAAGTCAATTGATTTTGCAATTTCAAAAATAAGTGAAGAAACAAAAATTATTTTTATAGATTTTCACGCTGAAGCAACTTCCGAAAAAATTGCAATGAGTTGGTATTTGGATGGTCGTGCTTCAGCATTAATCGGAACTCATACTCACACACCAACTGCTGATGCTAAAATATTACCAACAGGATTGGGTTATCTTACAGATGCAGGAATGACCGGTCCGTACGATTCTGTTATTGGAATGAGAAAAGATAATGCAATTCAAAGATTTTTAAAACAAACGCCACATAAATATGAGACAGCTGTTAATGATGTACATTTGTGCGGAGTAGTTTTGCAAATTGAAATTGAAACCGGTAAATGTAAATCAATTGAACAAATTATTTTTCCAACTTTTACAACAACACAATGATAATTGATGGAAAAAAAGTAGCGTCGGAAATTAAAGAGCAACTTGCAATTGCGACTAAAAAACTTAATTCTGAAAATAATATTATTCCTGGACTCGCTTGTATTTTAGTTGGTAATAATCCTGCTTCGGAATATTATGTACGAAGCAAAGTAAAATCTTGTCAGGAAATTGGATTTTATTCTGTGCTCGATAAATTTGAAACAACAATTTCTGAAAATGAATTACTTGCACACATTGAAAAATATAATAATAATCCATCGATACATGGAATTTTAGTTCAGCTTCCGCTACCTTCACATATTAATGAAGAAAAAATTCTTCAAGCCGTAAATCCGGAAAAAGATGTTGATGGATTCAATCCAATAAATGTCGGAAAACTTGTTAGTGGACAAAAAACTTTTATTCCTTGCACAGCTTTGGGCGTACTTGAATTACTGAAGTATTACAAAATTTCTACTTCCGGAAAACATGTTGTTGTTGTCGGAAGAAGTAATATTGTTGGAAAACCTGTCGCAAATCTTTTATCACAAAAAAAATATGGGAATGCAATTGTAACAATCGTGCATTCCGGAACGGAAGATATTTCAAAGTTTACGAAAGAAGCAGATATTTTAGTTGTAGCAATCGGCAAACCGAAATTTATAAATGCAGCGATGGTTAAAAATGGAGTAGTTGTAATTGATGTCGGTATAAATAGAATTACAAATGGAAGTGAATCTTTACTTGTTGGAGATGTTGATTTTGAAAATGTAAAGGAAATTGCTTCTGCGATAACGCCGGTTCCCGGTGGAGTTGGACCAATGACGATTGCGATGTTGTTAAGCAATACTTTTCAAGCTGCACAAATTAGCATTTCGAAATAATATTTCGTTGTTTTTATGCTATATTTCGCATATATTTTTTGACTTTTTTAGAAATTTAATCAATTTAGGAGTAGTAATTCAATGGGTATTATGAATCGTATGCGGGACAGTATGTCCGTAATTTTATTTGGTTTGATTGTTATATTTATTATAACAATCGTGTTTGAATGGGGAATGGATTATTTAGGTATGTCTTCTTCAGAACGCGATATTGTTGGTGTAGTTGATGGGAAAGAATTAAAATATCAAGAATTCACCGAACAGCTTCGTCAATTTTCTGATAATCAGAAAAAACAAACTGGTAAAGAACCAGATGAAAATTCAACACGTCAATTTCGTGAACAGATTTGGAATAATTTTGTAAACCAAACTCTCATCGATAGAGAAATTAACGAGATGGGAATAATTGTTAGCGATCAAGAAATTGTTGATTGGGTGAAAGGAGATAATCCACCACAATTTTTAACTCAGCAATTTAAAGATTCACTTGGTCAATTTAACAGATCTGCTTACGAAAGTGCGCTAAACGATCCGCGAAATAAACAAATTTGGGTTGAAGTTGAAACAATGTTGAAACAACAACGACTCGCTGAAAAAATTCAAAGCGTAGTTGGTTCTTCTGTTCGTGTTTCTGCTTCAGAAGTTTTGACAAAGTACAAAGATCAAAATACATTTTATAATGTTGAATATGCTTTCTTCGATCCGAATTTATTTATTGATGATAAAGAAATAAATTATACTGACGACGATTTAAGGGATTTATATATTTCCAATCTAAAAGATTTTAAGACCGAAGCAACGCGAACTTTAAAATATGTACTTTTCAATATTCAACCTTCAAAAGAAGATACACAAGAAGTTATTTCGAATTTAGAAAGTGTAAAAAAACAAGTTAATGCAGGAATTGACTTTAAAGAAATTCAGAAAACTTTTACTGAAACTGAACCAACATATAATTTTTATGGACACGGTTCAATTACGCCAACTAAAGAGAAATTTGTTTTCGGTGAAAAAGTAGGAACTGTTGTTGGTCCATTTTTAGATATCGACGGAGTACATTTAATAAAAATATTACGAGATCGAAAAGGGAATGAAACCTTTATAAAAGCAAGTCATATCTTATTAACTGGAGATGAAAAAGCAAATTTAAAACTTGCACAAGAATTACTTTCACGCGCACGAAAAGGTGAAAACTTTAATTCGCTTGCAAAAAAATATTCGCAGGAACCGAATGCATCTACATCCGGCGGCGAGTTAGGTTGGTTTGGGAAAGGGAGAATGGTTAAGCCATTTGAAGAAGCTGTGTATAAAGCTAATAAGGGAGATATAATTGGACCGGTTAAAACAGAATTCGGAATTCACGTTATAAAAGTCGAAGGAAAAGATAATCGCGAAGTTGAACTAGCTGATATTTTAATTCCAATTCAAGCCTCGTCGCAATCAAAAGATAATATGTATCAAAGTGCCGCCGATTTTATTTATCTCGCAAAAAAAGAAAATTTTGATGAAACAGCGAAATCTCTAAATATAAAAGTAGAAGAAACTTCTCCATTCCAAAAAGGTGGATTTGTACCCGGACTTGGATTTAATGAAGCAATTAGCAGATTTGCATTTAGTAAAGATGAAGAAGAAATTAGTGATGTTTATTTTGTTGCAAATGGATATGCAGTTGTAATGATTTCAAAATCAGAAAAAGAAAATGTAAAACCATTTAACGATGTGAAAGATGGTCTCGTTCCAAAAATTAAAGAGAAAAAGAAAATTGCAAAACTTAAATCTATAGTTGAAAATTTTGCAAAAAATTTAAAGGCAAACGATTCACTTTCAAAGATTGTAAAAAAGGATTCACGTGTTCGAGTTCAAACAACCGGTGAATTTAATTTAGCTGGTTCAGTTCCAACAATTGGTCAAGATTATTATTTTACTTCGACAGTTCAAAATGCTTCAGCCGGAAAAATATCTTCGCCAGTGGCAGGTGTTCGTGGATACTATTTATTAAATTTACTTTCAGTTTCAAGTTTTGATTCTTCAAAGTATAATTCTCAAAAAGAATCATTAGCGCAACAAATTATTGGCGAACGAAAGCAAAGAGTTCTTACGGATTGGTTGGAAAAATTAAAAGAAAATGCTGAAATTGAAGATAATCGGGATTTATTTTTTAGGTAAATTAAATTTTACAAATAAATATTCAAAAAGCCCTCAATTGAGGGCTTTGTTGTTTTAGTAAATACAGTTAAATTTTCAAATGAAATTTTTATTTCTCATAATAATATCGGCTGTTAATCTATTTAGCCAGATACCACTTGCATATACTTTAAAACCTGATGCGATTTCTGTAACAGGGAAATCCGGATTATACCAAAACCCATTTGCAGGTGGAATTGATAATCCGAGATTTCAATTTGTTGATATCGATGGCGATCAGGATTTAGATTTATTTATTATTGATAGCGATGAAGTGTTTCAATTTTATAAATGCGAAGGAATTGGTAACTATAAATTAGTTCCATATATAAATTTTGGAATTCAAACTATAAATTGGGTAAAATTTATTGACATTGATGCAGATGGAGATTTAGATTGCTTTGGTAATAATTTAAATTTAGGAATTACTTTTAATAAAAATATTGGCTCAAAAACAAATCCAATATTTCAACTTATTTCAAATGGGATAAAAGATACATCGAACAATTTTGTTTCCTGCGAATTTTACGCTGTTCCTGATTTTGCAGATATTGATGCAGATGGCGATTATGATTTATTTTCAGGCACATCAAATGGACAAGTAACATTTTACGAAAATATCGGAACTTCAATTCTATTTAAATTTCGTTATGTAACAGATTATTGGCAACAATTAAATATTCAGGGAATTGGTGGAATCGTACAAAAAGAAAAATTTAATCAACAAAGGCACGGTTCCAGTGTTTTAGAATTTTTCGATGCAGATAGTAATAATACAATTGATTTATTTTGGGGAGATTTTTTTAACTCAAGTTTATATTATTTACAAAATATTGGCACAAAAACTCAAGCCAAAATGGTTTTACGGGATTCTACTTATCCAAAAGAATCTCCAATAAAAACTGCCGGATTTAATATGACTCAACATTTGGATTACGACGGCGATAAAAAAATCGACTTAATTGTCGGTTCATTATTTTTCACACAATCTACAAACTCATTTATTTTTTATAAAAATACGGGAAGTAATAAATCACCACTTTATCAACTCGCTTCAAATAATTTATTGCCGATGATTGATGTTGGTTCGAGAAGTTTTCCGACATTCTGTGATATTGAGGGAGATGGAGATCAAGATTTACTAGTTGGTGGAGATCGCGGAAATATTACTCTCTTCACAAATATTGGAAATAATACAAATCCACATTTTAATGATAACGATAATGTAATTACAACTTTAGTTTCTTCGTATTATGTAACACCGACTGCCGGAGATTTAAGCAACGACGGAAAACCTGATTTATTGGTTGGAGATTATTCCGGAAATATTCGATTTTTTAAAAATACTTCTTTGGGAAATAATATTTCCTTTTCACTTGAATCGTTTACACTTGATACACTTGATGTTGGAAGTAATTCTGCGCCGCTTCTTGCAGATATTACTAATGATAGTTTGTTGGATTTGTTAATTGGTAACAGCGCAGGGAAAATAATTTTCTATAAAAATATTGGAACCAAATCAATTCCAAAGTTTCAACTTACAACCGGTGTTACAGATTCAATTGATGTCGGATTTGACGCAACACCAGCAATTATAAAATTTGACAATCGAAATTATTTGGTAGCTGGAAATTCCGATGGAGAAGTATTTTGTTTTGTCAATAAAGGAAGTTCTAATTCTCCTTCGTTTGAAAAATTATCGACTTCAAGTTTTATAATAAATACTTCAAGCATAAAACTTAATTCTGCGCCGGTATTTGTTCAACTCGATAAAAACTACACGGTTCCTTCATTATTTTTAGGAAATGGAAAAGGGGGATTATTATATTTTACTGGCTCTATATATAACAGTGTCGATCGAAAAATAATACCTTCGGAATTTCAATTATTCCAAAATTATCCAAATCCATTTAACAATGAAACAATTATCAAATTCCAAATCCCTTTAAAAAGTAAAGTAACATTAAAAATTTATAATATACTCGGGAAAGAAATCGCCACACTTGTTAATGAGGAAATGGAAGAGGGATTACATTTTACAAAATTTACTGCAAATAATTTATCAAGCGGAAGCTATTTTTATACCCTAAAATTTAATACTTTTATAGTTCATAAGACTCTAACAGAAAAAATGATTTTAATCAAATAAGGAAAAAATGCGCAAACTAATTTTACTATTTATTTCAACGATTTCAATTTTAATTAGCCAAACAATTTCAGAGCCATTAAATACAACTTTATACGGAACATTAGATCCACGTTCCGGCAGTTATGCAAGTTGCTACGGTTATACTGCGGCTAATGGAAAAGAATACGCAATTATCGGGAATCAATATGGAACTTCGATTATTGATATAAATGTTCAACCAATTGTAGAAGTAGCATTTATTCCGGGACCAAATTCTTCCTGGAAAGAAATGAAAGTTTATAAAGATTATTGTTATGTGGTAACCGAAAATAGAACAGCTGCAGGTTATGGATTACAAATTATTGATCTGAAAAATTTACCAACTTCTGCGACTTTGGTAAATACAGTTTTACCAACATTTACAAATTCAGTTACATTACAAAAAGATACAGTTGTCTCTTCGCATTCAATTTCAATTGAAGGGAAGACACTTTATTTAAATGGATCTCGAAGTCGTCCATCAAACTTTACTGGTGGAGTTATTGCACTTGATCTCACAAATCCTGTAAATCCTACTTCGCTTGGAATGTATCAAGGATTATATATTCACGATTCTTCGATTTATAATGATACAATTTATGGAGCTGCAATTTATTCAGGTGGCGGAGTTGATATTATTGATGCTCGTGATAAATTTAATATGAAACGAATTGCAAAAGTTTCTTATCCCGGTTCCGGCACGCATAATGTTGATCTTACATCAAATAAAAAATATATTTTAACAACAGACGAAATCGGAACAGAAAATATTCTTCGTGTTTTTGATAGAACAAATATTTTAGATGTAAAACTTTCTGCAAAATTCCGTTCGAGTAAAACTGCAATAATTCATAACGCGCACGTAAAAGGAGATTACGCATACGTTGCATATTATACAGAAGGTTTACGAATCGTTGATTTGAAAGATCCATTAATTCCTGTCGAGGTTGGATTTTATGATACTTATGCCGGATCAGCAGCGCAATACGAAGGAACTTGGGGTGCATATCCATATTTTGCTTCAGGAAAAGTTTTAATTTCTGATATGTCAACTGGTTTATATGTAGTACAATTTTCTGGAACACTTAGTCCGAGTTCCGTAAAAGTTGCAAGAGGATATGTTACAATAATTGATTCTGCAAGTCAGTTGCCAATTCCAAATACAATTGTTGAAGTACTCGGCAATCCAAATACATATATTGCAAGTGGGGAAGGAAAAGTTGGAATTGGTGGAATTTACGATACTGCGACTATTAAAATTACACCACCAAATTCGCTATATAGTATTTCTTATAAATTATTAAATTTAAAACTCGATTCAACAATTTCGATTACAATTAAACTTCCAAAAATTTCAACTAGTGTTGCTGATGAAAAATATTTACCGACTGAACATAATTTATCTCAAAATTATCCAAATCCGTTTAATCCGCAAACAACTATAAATTATTTTTTAAAGAAGAATGAATTTGTAACTCTGAAAATATTTGATCTTTTGGGAAAAGAAGTAGCAACTTTAGTTAATAATAATTTATCTGCCGGAAATCATTCTGCTCTATTTAATTCGGGAAATATTTCTAGCGGAGTTTACTATTACACTTTAAACGCAGGTGGTCAGTCGATAACCAAAAGAATGATTTTGGCTAAATAATTAGCTCAAAGTTTTTGCGACTTTAGAGATTTCGTTAAATAGTTGTTGAATATTATTGTTATGCTCGGGTTTCATAAAAACACTTCTCAGTATTGTTACTTCATTAGAATCGATAATAATTTCCGGATGAAGTAATTTTATTTTTTGTGAGTTCGATTTATACTTTGCCAAATAAATTGGTTTAACTTTTCTATTCATTAATAAATTAAATATTTCTTCTGATCTTTCAGAAATGGTAGAAGTTATTAATTCATTTGTAACGGGGAAATAAGTAACAATATCAAGTTCTGGAGTTATAAATGGACGAAGAATATCAGAATTGTTAATCAGTTTATTCCACTGTAAAGTGCATTCAATTGTTTTAGAAAGAATTAAACCCAATCCTGAATCCGGAAGAAGTGGGAATGCTTTCAAAGTTGCCCAAAAAGCTGCAGCAGAAGCGCCTGCTCTCGAACACTCTAAAGTAACTTCACCAAGATGTAATTCCTTCGATGTAAAATAAGTGTATGGCGAATCATGTTTATAAAATTTTCCAACTGAAGGATCTTTAAAAATAACACAACCGCAACCGTACGGTTGCAATCCCTTTTTATGAGGATCGACTACAATACTATCGCATTGATTTAATAATAAAAAACTTTCAGGATTTATAAGAGGTGGATTTTTTTTAGAAAGTAAAGTAAAAAATCCACCATAAGCTGCATCGGCATGCAAACGAACTCCAAACTTATTTGTAAGAAAAATAATTTGTTGCAAGTCATCAATTGCTCCTAACCCAGTTGTGCCGATATTTACAACTAATGTCCCGATTTCATTTTTTGATAATTCGGTTGATAATTCCGTTAAATCAATTTTACCATTTGGATGAGTTGGAATTTCAACAAAAGGAGTTTTAAGTAACTCGCAAATTCTTTTGTGCGTGTAATGACTATCTGAAGAAAAAGCAATTTTTTTATTTGGATTAATTTCTCTTGCTACCCAAAGTGCTTCAAGATTTGCAATTGTTCCACTTGCAGTTAAATGTCCGAGCCAAATATTGTAGCCAAACATTTTAGCAAGTTCTTCTATAACTTCATTTTCTAATTCAGTAGTTGCCGGTCCGCCATCGAGCGCATGATTATTTGGATTTATTTGCATAGCCATGAAATATGCAATCATCGCAATTTGGTGTGGTGGGGAAATCATTTGTCCGATATAATACGGATGAAAAAAAGGATAACTTTTATTTAATCTGGTTTGTAATTGTTCGAGAATATTTTCGGTTTTAGTTGAATCCAATAAAAGCGAATTATCCGTTTGAAATTCTTCCCAATTAGATTTCCATTTTAGATTATTATCAATTACCTCTAAAATAGATTTTTTGTAAGTCGGAATATCCATTGAAAAATATAAACTATGTTTCCCTTTTAAACAATATTATATAATTGAAGAAGTAAATATTATTCTTATTTTATCTACCATAATGGTAAATAATTCATACTTGTTGCGTGTTGCAATTGTACTTACACAAGAAGCGGTGAGTCATTTATTACATAATGAAATGTTAGAAATACTAAAAAGTAATATGTAATTTATCAAGTCTATGCTTGAACTAATTTCACTTTCAAAAAAATATGGTAACTTCAAAGCTGTTAACAATCTCAATTTGGTTGTTAAGGAAGGTGAATTTTTTAGTTTGCTTGGTCCAAGTGGATGTGGAAAAACTACTACTCTTCGTTTAATTGCTGGCTTCGAACAACCAACTTCAGGAAAAATTCAATTGAATGGAAAAGATATTACTGAGCTTCCTCCTTTTCAAAGAAATATAAATACAGTTTTTCAACATTTTGCTTTATTCCCACATTTATCAGCATTTAATAATATTGCTTTCGGGTTGCGAATTAAAAAAAAGAAGGAAAATGAAATCAAGCAACAAGTAACTGAAATGTTGAAATTTGTTTCGCTTGAAGGAAAATCCGATTCGTTACCAAATCAATTATCCGGTGGCCAACAGCAGCGTGTAGCGCTTGCAAGAGCATTAATAAATCAGCCATCGATACTTTTATTGGACGAACCACTTGGTGCTTTGGATGAAAAACTGCGCGATCAAATGCAAGTTGAATTGTCAAACCTTCAAAAAAAAGTAGGGATTACCTTCATTTTTGTAACACATAATCAGGAAGAAGCACTTACAATGGCAGACCGAATTGCAGTTATGAAAGATGGTACAATAGATCATTTGGGAACGCCTGATGAAATTTATTTGAAACCTTCTTCAACTTTTACCGCTAGTTTTATTGGAAATACAAATTTATTTAAATGCGTTATTGAAACTAAGACTGAAAATTCTCTGATGTTGAGAACTGAAAATAATTTTGTATTTGAAAAATTTGATGCGAGCGGAGATAATATAGTGGGAAAAAATCTTACAATATCTTTACGCCCAGAACAAATACGACTTTCAAGAAATAATCCGCACAAAAATGAAAATGGTTTAAAAGGTATAATTAAAAATGAAGTCTTTTATGGTGATATGTCAATTTTTTGGGTTACAGTATTAGAAAATATTAGAGTTGCAGTAAGTATGCAAAACTATGTTGCCTCGGAAAATGTTTCAAAACCATTTCAAGAAGGGGAAGAAGTTTTTATTTGTTGGGATAAAAAAAGTGGACACCTCATCACAGAATAATCTTTTATATCGTTCAAGTAAATATTATTTACTTTTGCCTTCTTACTTTTGGGTAATTGTTTTTTTTATTCTACCACTTATTTTATTATTCACAATCAGCTTTGCTTCAAAGCAAACTTATGGCGGATATGAAATTAATTTCCATTTAGATAACTACGCAAGAGCAATAGATCCGATATATTTAAAAATTGCAATACGAACTTTTTTTTATTCAATTACTACAACAATATTTTGTTTTTTACTCGGTTATCCAATTGCCTATTATATTTCATTCACAGATGGATTTAAAAAAGTTGTGTTAATGTTTTTGATTCTACTTCCATTTTGGACAAATTTTTTAATTCGTGTTTATTCATGGAATACAATTTTAGGTTCATACGGACTTATTAATAGTAGTTTAATTTCTCTCGGCGTAATTGATACGCCATTTGATTTGTTGAACAATTATATTTCTGTCAACATTGGTTTACTTTACGGCGAATTACCTTATATGGTTCTTCCAATAGTTGCCTCAATTGATAGAATTGACAGATCTATTTTAGAAGCCTCTTCGGATCTTGGTGCGAGTAAATATTATACTTTTTTTAATGTAACATTGCCATTATCAATGCCGGGAATAATTTCCGGAGTAGTATTTGTTTTAATTCCAACTCTTGGCCAATTTGTAATTCCAGATTTATTAGGTGGAAATGATTCATTTATGATTGGAAATATAATTACGAATCAATTTATAGTTGTACGAGATTGGCCTTTTGGTTCAACACTTTCTGTTTATATGATGGGTTTTGTTATGATTCCTCTTTATTTGTATTTGCGATACTCGAAATTAAGTTTAAATTCAGTTATATCATAAATGAGCAGAAAAAATGATTTAAAATTTGGAAGAGGGAAAAGCGTTACACTCTTAACAATTGTTGGATTTATTTTTTTATACACACCAATAATTGTTTTAATAATTTATTCATTTAATTATTCTAGATTTTCATCAACTTGGGGTGGATGGAGTTTGCAGTGGTATTATAAACTTTTTGATGACAGTTCGATGTGGTTAGCAATTAAAAATTCACTTTTGATTGGAATTGTTAGTACTATTTTTGCAACTATTTTAGGAACAATGTCGGCTCTTGTTATTAAAAGATTTGTATTCAAAACGAAAACACTTTTTACAAATTTACTTTTTGTACCAATTGTCATTCCAGAAATTGTTTTGGGGATATTATTACTTTTGCTATATAATTTAATTAAGCTCGAACTTGGATTAACAAGTATTATTCTTGCTCATATAACTTTTTCAATTCCATTTGTAACTTTAGTTGTACTAAATAACCTTAAAAATTTTGATTCAACAATCGAAGAAGTAGGAATGGATTTAGGAGCAACACCTTGGCAAATATTTTGGAAAATTACTTTTCCAAATATATCTACAGGAATATTAGCCGGAGCATTATTAGCATTTACTTTAAGTATTGAAGATTTTACAATTACATTTTTTACTTCAGGTCCGGGAGCTACAACACTCCCATTAAAAATATACTCGATGATTAAATTTGGAATAACACCAGAAATTAATGCGATCTCAACTTTACTAGTTCTATTTACAACAATTATTTTGGGAGCAATGTATTTTATTTTGAACAAGCAAGAAAAGAAAATATTAACTTAAAATTAAAAAGGAGTGAATATGAAAATATATTTATTTGTATTTCTATTAATAATAGGATGTAGTAAGAAAAACGAAAATGTTTTGTATGTCTATAATTGGTCGGACTACATTGATGAAACTGTATTAACTGATTTTGAAAAGGAATATGGAATAAAAATAATTTACGATACCTACTCTAGTAATGAAGAATTATTGGCCAAACTTCAGGCTGGCAGTGGTGGTTATGATGTGATATTTCCATCCGATTATATGGTTACAATTATGGCTCAAAATTTTTTACTTGAAGAATTGAATATTAAAAGTTTGACAAATCTTAAAAATATTGATTCATTGTTTCTTAATCCAACGTATGATCCGGAACAAAAATATTCTATTCCATATACTTCAGGTTTAACAGGAATTGCATATCGAACAGATTTAGTAACCGATGAAATTGATAGTTGGAAAATATTTTGGAATGCTAAATACAAAAATAAAATAATGCTGCTTAATGATATGAGAGAAGTTTATGCAATGGCTTTTAAAATACTTGGTTATTCTGTTAATGATACAGATCCAATTCATTTGGCAGAAGCGCAAAAACTATTGATTGATCAGAAAAAATATTTAAAAAAATATGAATCAGATATGTCAAAAGATTTTCTACTTACAAAAGAAGCTTCCATAATTCAACAATGGGTTGGGGATTCATATCAAATTATGGAACAAGATTCTAATATTGCATTTGTAATTCCAAAAGAAGGCTCAATTAAATTTACAGATAACATTTGTATTCCAAAAGGAGCAAAGCATAAAGAGAATGCAGAAAAATTCATCAACTATTTATTACGTCCGGATATTGCTGCTCGGATTATTAATGTAATATCTTATTCGATGCCAAATCTCGCAGCACTTCCAATGGTAAATGATGAAATTAAAAATGATAAAAATATTTATCCTGATGAAGAACTAATTAAAAAATATGAATTTGTACTTGACTTAGGCGAATATACTTCTACAATGGAAAAAGCCTGGACTGAATTAAAAAGTTATTAATTTATTTAGGCAGTGTTAGATTATTTACTTTAATAAAATTCTGGCAATAGTTTTTAATTTCATCTCTCACACGTCTGAAGTTAGACAAAACATGTTTATCTGAGTTCCGCAATATTGATGGATCCTCAAATCCATGGTGAATTCTTATTCCTGTCCCGGGCAAATAAGGACAGACTAATTTTGCATAATCACAAACGGTAATTATAAAATCAAAATGAATTGAAGAATATTTATTAATATTATCGCTTGTGTGTTGTGAAATATCAATTCCTATTTCTGACATTACTTTAATTGCATTGGGATGTACGAAACATGGATTAGTTCCTGCACTAAATATTTCTGCATTGTTTTTTAGAAAATTTTCAAAAAAACCATGTGCCATTTGACTGCGAACGCTATTTCCTGTACAAATAACAATAATTTTAACTGGCATTACTTATTTCCCATTGCAAAAAGATTATTTCTACTAATTAAAATTCTTCAGCAGAAGCACGCGTTATATTTGCTCCAGCTGCTTGTAATTTTTTTTCAATAGATTCGTAACCACGATCGAGATGATATACACGAAGAACTTCAGTCTCACCTTTTGCTGCCAAACCTGCAAGAATTAACGCGGCAGAAGCACGTAAATCGGTCGACATGACTTTTGCACCAGTTAATTTATTTGTTCCTTTTACAGTTGCAATATTTTCCGAAAGTGAAATATTTGCGCCAAGTCTTTGCAATTCAGGAACATGACTAAACCGATCATAATAAACCGTATCAGTTATTTTTGAAATACCTTTTGCAACACTCATAAGTGAAATCCATTGCGCTTGCATATCAGTCGGAAAGCCGGGATAAACTTCAGTTATAACATCAACAGACTTAATTATTTTTGGAGCAGAAATTGTAACTGAACTTCCACTTATTTTTATTTTTGCTCCCGCTTCTTTAAGTTTTAGAAGTACTGAAGTAATATGTTTAGGTTCACAATTTGTAATTGTAATTTTACCACCACACATCGCGCCTGCAATTAACATTGTTCCTGCCTCAATTCTATCTGGAATTGTAGAAATTGAAATAGGATGAAGTTCATCAACACCTTCAACTTCCAAAATGGTTGTACCAATTCCATTAATTTTTGCTCCCATAGAAATTAACATTTCAACTAAATTTGTAATTTCCGGTTCTATTGCAGCATTTTCAATTTTAGAAGAACCTTTTGCAAGAACCGCAGCCATCAAAGTATTTCCCGTTGCACCAACACTTGAAATATCAAAATTAATTTTTGCACCTTTCAATCGTTTCGCTTTCGCGTTAATATATCCACGCTCGACTTCAATACTTGCACCTAATTTTTTTAATGCTTCAATATGAAGATTCACCGGACGTGGTCCCCAGGCACATCCACCGGGCAGGGATACTTTTGCTTTACCATATCTTGCAATAAGCGGACCCAAAACATAAATTGACGCTCTCATTTTTTTGACGTGTTCGTATGGCGCTTCAAATTTGTTTACTCGAAATGTATTTACATGTAATGTCGAATCTTTTTGTTCGAAGGAAACACCCATCGACGAAAGTAATTTTATCATGGTAGTTACATCTCGCAAATTTGGTGTGTTTAAAAGTTCATATTTTCCACTGGCCAAAAGAGTTGCCGGCATTAACGCAAGAGAAGCATTTTTAGCGCCACCAATGGGAATGATTCCATTTAACTTTTTACTCCCTCTGATGATAAATTTGTCCATATATTCCTAAGATATTTTTGTATAATTCGATACTAAATAATAAGAATTATTCAGATTAACAAGATGAAGAAGGTACTTCTAATAACATATTATTGGCCACCGTCGGGTAGCGCAAGCTCGCATTGGCCATTAGCAATTGCTAAACATCTACCAAAATTTGGATGGGAACCAATTATTTTAACTATTGATGAGGAAAATTTTTCTACAAAAGATTTTTCACTCTTGAAAACTGTTCCTGAAGGGATAGAAGTAATTCGATCAAAAGCGAATGATCCATTTTCCTTTTACAAAAGTTTTATTGGAAAAAATAAAAATGATTCACTTTCATCTTCCGAGGTTATTTCAACCGAAAATAAATCACTCAGACACCGAATTGCAATTTGGATTCGAATGAATTTATTTGTTCCTGATGCACGAGTCGGTTGGTATTTTTCTGCAACTAAAATGATTTCCAAATATTTAGAATCAAATAAAATCGATTCAGTGATTACAATTGGTCCTCCACATAGCACACATTTAATTGGGCATTATATTTACAAAAAATATAAAATCCCATTTTATCCAGTTTTAATTGATCCGTGGGTTAATATTATATATTACAAAAATTTTAAAAGATCAAAACTTATTTTATGGTTAGATAATTATTTAGAAAGAAGAGTTTTGCTTGATTCTACAAATTCAATTTTTGTAACCAAAACCTCTGAAAGTGATTACATAAAGAAGTACAATTTTCTCAATGACAAAACTTCTGTTTTATCATGGGGATACAACGAAGAAGACTTTAAGAATCTGAAACAAAAAAGAAAATCATATTCTGTAATTTTACATGCTGGAAATATTTTTGATTATCAAAATCCAAAATATTTATGGAAAGCAATCTCAGCAGAAAGAAAAAAGGGGAATGATTTAAGATTAAAATTTATTGGGACTGTAAGTCCTGCAATTAAAAAGGAAATAGAAAAAGAAAATTTAACTCAAGTAACAGAATACGCGGGATTTCTTCCGTTTAAAGAAATTCACGAAGAAATGTTAAATGCGGATTACTTGCTTGTATGTGCATCGGAACCGCGACATGTCCCGGGTAAATTGTATGAATATTTGCGTGCCGAAAAACCGATTATTGCTTTTGGTGATAATAATCCGGAAGTGGATGGAATGATTATGGAAGGAAATAGTGGAAAGTTATTTCCGTATAATTATTCTAAGAAAGATATTTTCAGTATTGTAAACAGATGTAAGCCGGATATCAAAACTTCAAAAAAATATTCCCGTTTAACAATTACCAAAGAGTTGGCAAATTTATTAAATAAATTAAAATGAATTTA
>Ga0208942_1000156_pt1 | contig 32095 bp, 27 predicted proteins | sample GreLakmeSU08MSRF_FD_187704 | JGI IMG/M metagenome (GOLD analysis project Ga0208942, IMG submission 187704) | Freshwater lentic microbial communities from great Laurentian Lakes, MI, USA - Great Lakes metaG SU08MSRF (SPAdes) | ecosystem: Environmental > Aquatic > Freshwater > Lake | place: Great... | reverse complement strand
GCTTCCAGCATTACCGCTACCAGCATTACCGCTACCAGCATTACCGCTTCCAGCATTACCGCTTCCAGCATTACCGCTTCCAGCATTACCGCTACCAGCATTACCGCTACCAGCATTACCGCTACCAACATTACCGCTACCAGCATTACCGCTTCCAGCATTACCGCTTCCAGCATTACCGCTACCAGCATTACCGCTACCAGCATTACCGCTTCCAGCATTACCGCTTCCAGCATTACCGCTTCCAGCATTACCGCTTCCAGCATTACCGCTACCAGCATTACCGCTACCAGCATTACCGCTACCAGCATTACCGCTACCAGCATTACCGCTTCCAGCATTACCGCTTCCAGCATTACCGCTACCAGCATTACCGCTACCAGCATTACCGCTTCCAGCATTACCGCTACCAGCATTACCGCTACCAGCATTACCGCTACCAGCATTACCGCTTCCAGCATTACCGTGCACAATGCATTTAGCCCCGATTGATAAAGAAGTCTTATCAGAAATATTGCAACATTTTTCTTCATTACAAGGGATACGCTGAGTGCCAGAAGCTCCCAGAGTTTTTCTATCAATTATATTTGTATTATCTTTGCCTTCTTGGTCTGCACCATAACATTCGGTTTCATTTTCACAAGCTTCATTATTGCGACTATCATCACAATCATCGTCGCATACATTATAAAAATTCTTGATATCTTTTAAATTATAAGAGCCGTCTTTTCCATACTTCTGTTTTAATTGATTCATCTTTTCAATTTCTTCAGTATCGCAATATAGAGAAAGTATATTATTTATTACAGGTTCTTCATGTGTAATACGAGATAGATTTTCGTTTTTGACCCACACCTTTTTGTTGTTTTTGACATCTACAATCCACAGTTCTTTATCATAGCCTTCCATAATAGAATTGATATCATAGCCTTCGGCAGACAATCCATAATGGAGAGGCGATAGCTCGGTACCCATAAAATAATTCTTAGAAGAATTAATGCAAACTTTCTTAACAGCACACATATTTATTATGATATATGTTATATCATATAAATCAATTTTTATATAATAATAAATATGTCATACAATAATATCTATTTATAAAAAATTGATATATATACAGTGAACTTGTTACATTCTAACAATACACCATAATCTTATCAAGCTCTACCAAAGGCAAATATGTGCTTTTTATATGAACTACATGAGTATATTCAATTATTGAAGGAAAAATATAATTTTAATGAGAAGATTTATGATGATATTGATGATATTGAAAGCTATATTATTGATATATACTATAATAACAATATATACAATTTAAACGAACAAATAAATACAATATTTTCACAATTAACTATAGAAGAAAACGATAACAGACGCAAAATAATTAATGAAATGAAAGAAAATATTATAGATATATATGGTATTAATAAAAAGAAAAAAAAAGAATATTATTCATATATTTGCGATATTAAAAATATCATAATAGAATAAATGGTAAAAGGTTTTATTAAAAATGTTTTCAATAAATATTTTTCAAAAATGAATCCGTTGAAACTTATAAAAGCGTCATTGACTATAATAGCTATAATTATATATGTGTGGTTTTTTTGTTTAATAGGAATATTATACGATTCTTATAGAAAAACTATTTATAAAGGAATTGAGAATTCGCCAGTTGAAAGTTTTTTTAGCCATACAGTAGGCTTCAATCAGCCTGTATCTGTTATACCCGTAATTATATTTGATAAAATTATATATAACGAAGGATTGATGAATTTTTATTCCATTATTTTTGGATCTTTAACAATTATTATATTTGTAGCCTTAGCTGCTTGGTTTCTAATAAAGAATATATTTTTCATTAGTTGGATGGCATATAAATGGCCATTTGATGAATTGGTTGAAGTATTTAACATAATATTGGGAGAATCTCCATTCCTCAATTTTGCTATTACTAACTTGTTGCGATTATTAAAGCTATTCCTAAGCTTATTTAAGAAAAGAGAAAGATTTGAAAATAAGATTGATTTTTCTTCTATTATAAGATCACAATATGAAAAACAGAGAACATATATAACCGAATTAGAAAAAAATCTTTACAATAAAGCTAAACAGCATTATGAGAAAAAAGAGACATATATGGTAGATGCTATGAAAGTAAGAGAGCATACGACAAACGCGGTAATTTTAAAAAATTTATCAATAATTACTACAGAAAATGATATCGTTTCGGTAAATGTAGAAAACACTACAATGACTTTGGAAGTAGGTATGAAAATAGCCATGAAACTCTAAAGCTCAATTACTCCGATATACTCCGTATAATTAAAAATATTATTATAGAATAAATGGAATATAAAGATCATTATTCTAATTCATCGAATAATGATATAGAAAAGGAAGTACAAGATATAGACAGTATAGTCTATGATTATGAAATAATTATTAAGGTATTTCTTGTTATTATATTAATATATACATTTATTTCTAATATATTTAACATTAGTTCAGAGGTTATTAATAATAATTTAAAGCTATATGCCTTCATATCTCTGATGATTATATTATATGTGTTGTATAAGCTTGATATAATATCATTATTGAAATTGTTGATAATTCTAATTTTTGTATTTGTTATCATGGCGTCAATATATTATAATTTAGAAAAGCTCGAGTTTTTAATATTGTTCTATTATTCATTTAATTATCAAATAGAAAAGATATACAATGAGACCAAAACAAATTACCGCGAAGTGCTATTCAGTTTTATTTTCATAGCTATCATATCTATGATATCCATAGTGTTATACTGGGATAATATATATACTGATGCTAAAAAATTATCCAAGTGTGGCAAAATAATAAATACTATTGAAAATAATAATAGGATAAAGAAACCTTTCGTTTATAACATTATAATTATCAATAACGATTTAATAGATACGACAACATCCAAATATATATTAAAAATAACATACGATTTTATGAAGAAAAAAACCATAGTTGATTATGGAACAGACTACGGAGATTACAATGATGGCTCAGAATCTTTCAAAAAACCAGACTATAATTTTGAGTTAAATAATAAAATGCGGGTATTAGATTCTTTAAAAGATGAAAAAGCTAAACTTGAAAAAGAACATGATAATTTAGATGATAAAGATGCTGATTATATTACTAAAAAAACAGCTATAGAAGGAAAAATAGGAAAAGCGCAGGGAGAATATGATGATATTACAGCTTTAAACGACCCTATAATAGATGCACAAAAAAGGCTCGTATTTTATTATTTTAATCTAAGAACTATGAAGAGTGAAAAAATAGAAAATATAGATGCCAATATCTTGCGCGAAGAAAGATTTAAATATATACTCGTTGATGATAATAATAATAAATTGCCTTATGATGAGACCGGTAGAGATTTGATAAAATTCACCAAGATATATTCTAAAAACGAAAACTATAATATTAATATAATAAACGATATATTCTATGCTAAAAATAATCGCGAAAAGTTATTCATATAAAGAGAATACGGGGGGAACACAAAACTATTACACAAATACAATTTTATTATATTATTGTAGATTAAATGGATATTCAAGAAAATCAAGAAAAAAGCAGTTTTGGCGAGATATTGAATATAATAAATATATATCTATCGGAGTTTGAGGCGTATTCTTATTACATATTATACACTTTATCAAAGGTATCAAACAATACTTATAAAGTGTCTTTATATCAGCATTTCCTCATTTTAATATTTATAGCCCTCGTAATATTTATTTTGGTAGTAATGTATTATGATGTTATTTATAGAGAAGCCAGTAATATAAAGAGATGCAATGAAATAGAGCAGGCAATAGAAATCAATGACAACTTAGAATATCCGTTCAGATACAATGTATATCTAATAAAAAAAAATACAGTGGATAAATCATTGTCTAACTTCAGCTTCTGTCTCCAATACGATTTTGTTGCAAAAACTACAAATGTCGTTTTTGGAGAAAATAGAAATATTAGCAATATTATAATTAGTGAGGATAAAGTAGAAAACGACGACAATTCATCGCCTGGATTTGTATATTATAATTTGACAATAGATAATTACGAATATCTAAAATATACCGACATAGATTCTGATAATGGCGAATATAAAAGCAGTGCATCAAGAGATACATTAGGAAAAACCTTCTATATTAACAAAAATGTAATAACAGACCCTAAAGAGTATATATTTATTATTACGCGATATGATAATAAGATTGTGAGAAATGACAAACAAGCATATGAACTTCTAAAGTTTGTTAAAAACGCCGGATTTGATAAAACATCTGTAAATCTATCGGCTATATACAATATCTTATATTCCATAGATAACAAAAAAAATAGCATAGTATTATAGTACTATTACACAAATACTTCTTCAAGTAGCTTCTTCAATTCGTCAAGCTTTTCGGTATTTTTAATTTTCGGGTAATTAATATTAAATTCTATGAACATATTGCCTTTATTATTAGTATTTAATATAGGCAATCCCTTGCCTTCCAATAGATATTTTTTGCCATTTGAAATAACACCAAGTATTTTGGTGTTTATCTCAATAGTATCCTTAAAATATGGTATGGTTATTACTTCGCCGATTATAGAGTTTATAAAAGATATATCTGTCTTATAATGAAGGTCATTCCCATTCCTCTTGAAATGTTTGTGTTCCTCTATTTTTATGCTAATTATTAAATCGCCCGGTTTAACATTATCAGTCTTAGGTTGCTCTCCCAATTCGGGAAAAGCCGTCCTATAAGCTTCATTAACACCCTTTGGTATAATCAAAGTAGCCTTGATATCCTTATTGTAAAATCCTTTGCCACTACACAATTTGCAACTTGCCTTGCCTTTTATAACTATACCTTCGCCTCCGCATTTATTACACTGCGATTGAAATATAGTCTGCATTATACCCATATTTTGGATACGATGTATAAATCCCTTTCCATCGCAATCAGGACATTCCTCATTACAGCTCGTGCAATATTTCTTCAATTTAATATTTAAATCCTTATTAAATCCTTCATATATATCTTCAAGTGTTAAATTAAATACACTTTCTATAGAATCAGCCTTTTGTTGTGGCCTATTCCCGCCTCTTCTCCCCCCTCTACCGCCTCCACCGCCGCCTCCACCGCCGCCTCCAAAACTGAAAAAACTATCACCGAAGCCATGTTCGTGTCCTCTAAAAAATGCTTCAAAAATATCTTGATGGCTTCTCATATTATCCTGAGAACCTTCATTATAATTATTATCACCACAAGCATTATATTTTTCTCTCTTGTCCTTATCTCCTAAAATATTATAGGCATTTGATATTTCCTTGAATTTAGTAGCGCATTCAGAGTCGCCCTTGTTTTTATCAGGATGATACTGCATCGCTTTCTTTTTATAAGCACTCTTTATTTCATCATCGCTCGCATCTCTGCTAACATCTAATACTTTGTACAATTTATGATTATCCGCCATCTTTTATAAAATTATATATTAAATGTTTATATATTAAATATATAGATATTATTAGATATTATGGTTAAAGTAATTATAAATAATATTAAAAAAGCAACTATAAAAACAAAGGACCAACCTAAAAAAGCAACTATAAAAACAAAAAGTAGATCTAAAAGAAAAAAACACTTATATAATAGGGAAACAATAACAGATTACGAAGAACATATTGGTGGTGGAAAAATTTCAAATTTATTTAATATATTTGTTAATAAAAAAAAACAAGAAGAAGCTAAAATTGAAAAAAAAAAATTAGAATGTGGAATAGAAGAGGCTTTTATATTTTTAGAAAAATATAAAAATATTGATACCTTAAATGAAGAAGAAAAGAAAAAAGTTGAAGCTATAGTTTTAATGTTTAAACAGCATGGTATTCATAATTATAATACCTACGACAATAAACTAATAAATATAGAAAAAGCTGAAAATATTACTAAATATTCGTCAGCATTTATAACTATTGTTGGTATAGGATTATTAGGGACGACTATTATAGGCAACGTAACTACTTTTGGATCATTAATTGCAATCGCGAGTGTATTTACTTTATTAGGATTATGGTTAATGTCTAAAATTAGTTTAGAGAAAGAATTAAAATCATCATTAATCATACTAATTGGTAATTTATTACATATGATAGAAAATATAACTAAAATACGAGAAATTATAAAAAAAAATATTGTGAAAAATGATGATGAAAATCTAGAAAAGTACAATGAAAGAGTTGATAATTTTATTAGTGATAATGTTTCTAGTAAATATAAAGTAATGAAATACCAAATTCAAAAAATATTAGAGTCATATTTAGATAGTATTACTGATAAAAAATATATAATTATGTTTTTAATTACAATTAAAAATGCTAATATTAATGTTGCAATGCTTAATAATGACGAAAGTTACAAAAAAAATATATTATTTGACAAAAAAATGTTTACACAATATATACAAAATATTGAAAAAGAAAACTCATCAGCATTTTTAACAATTAGAAACACAACAACTAAAAGTTTAACAAATATAGCAAACTTTTTTACTCAATCTACAAGATTAAGAATTTTAAATAGAGAAAGTAATATAACAATTCAGATGTTTTCATTATTGATGAGTGATGTATTAATTTATACATTACAAAATAATCAAAAAATTGAAGGACCAATTGAGGGACCAATTGATATAACAGGCGAACCTAAAGACACCTCATCTAAACAATCATCTAAACAATCATCTAAACAATCATCTAAACAATCATCTAAAACAATATAGTACAGGCACAAAAATTTTTAGATAATCTAAAAGAAATTAACAACTCCCATCCTTCCACAATAAATCATACCTAAAAGCACGAGTATTAAGTTTCATCTAATACATTCCGTATTCTAATTACAAATATATCTCATCATAATATTCATAGTGTATAATTCTTGATTTAGTAATTTGAAAGCATAAGGCATTCTTACCTGTGCAATATCTGTGTTATTTTTACAGTATTTACAGCTATAAATATTTTTATCTGTATTTACATTTGCGTGCATCCCGCATTTCTTACAGATAAAGATGCGATAATTATCAGATACATGAAGCATTCTTTCGGCAAGGAAGTTTGATGTTCCGTGTGCGATAAAGCAATCCCTTTCCATCTCTCCTAAACGAAGTCCGCCCGAGCGAGCGCGACCCTCACTTGGTTGTCGTGTAAGCATAACAATAGGCCCATTTGAACCGCGAGAATTACCAGTCCATACCGATTTGCCATTTCGCCTTACCATAAATACCTCAGTAGATACACTCAGGCAATATACGGCGCCTTGGTAATAATAGATATTCTCCTTATTTGATTTATCATTTGGGTCATTGACAATCGGTTTATTCTTATTTTTAATAATCGTAATCTTCCAATATCTATTAAATCGCGATTTAATCCCACTCCATCCCGCATGAATCAATAGGCGCATCATATCATCAGCCAAACTCTCGCTTAATGTACAATACATATTCTCAAAATTGTTTTTGATATCATCGTTCTTAACAGATACCATAGATTTTACGAGATACCTGCATTGAATTGAGCTCAACTTCCATACCCACGCTGGGAAATTGTATTTATCATCCAATCTATTGATATATTTCACAATATCATTATTATCATTATTTCCATATTCGTTTATAAGCATAGCATTTTCCTTATCAATTCCATTATGCGCAATCCACTTACCAAAGAATGACAACCATGCCTCCATATTAATAGGCTTGATATCGCTACTGTCGCTGCAGCCATTTGAAATATCCAATTGATAATCTACCTCGTTCCATAAAGAATCCTTTTTATATCTCATTTTCTGTCCTTGTATTTTACTAGCCTCTACAAGATTATATGTTGCGCAAGTGGCATTTGTGGCATTCGCGGCATTCGCTACATACATTCGGTGTCCAATTGTTACATCTAAATCTACCATATTATTTGAGATATTATACATATATCCCTTGTAGTCAGGGTATTTATAGATTTCTACAGGTTTTTCGTATACAAGTGCGTCATTCTTCAATATTGCCACTTTATCATTGATACTAATATCGGCAATTTGTTTCCATCCATTATTCGTAAGAACTTCATGGTCTTCTGTAAGACAATGAACCTTGTCTGTTACCATATGTTTCAGCCTCTGGTAATATGTAGGACCGATAAAAATTTCCGTCCTTATTTGTTCTCCAGTCCTTCCATTATACATAATCTCATTACCATATCTTTCCATTCCAGACATCTCCAATACTTTCGCGATATCCTCAACAGTACAGTCGTTATATGGCGTAGAATCTCCAAAAGCCCCAATATGACACCCGGCTTTTCCCATAATACATTCCATAAGCTGTGCGATAGTCATACGCGAAGGGATAGCGTGCGGATTCATAATAATATCCGGCACAATTCCATCCTTAGTATATGGCATATCTTGGTGTTTATATGTCATACCAATAGTTCCCTTTTGAGCACTACAGCTGGCACATTTATCGCCAATCTCTGGCTTACGGTTCTTGCGAATACGCACTTTGCAAAACCTGTAGCCATCGCTATTTATGCCATTATAATTCATATCAATATAACCATCATCATTCGTTTTCATCGTAAGACTGCTGTCTTGATAAGAAATCTCACCATTACACTTTTTAGGCATAACCTTACCTACAATAATATCATTTCCGGTTACATAAGTATTCTTTGGGACAAAGCCATTCTCATCCAACTTATCATAACAATATGGCTTCTTTTCAGTTTTATCATTAGGATTCGTAAATATCTCTTCCTCTCCCGTGCTATGATTCTTATTGCAAACATCCCTGAGAGCCTTGTAATAAGTGCTCGTAAATAAACCACGGTCTAATGCTGACTGATTAATCATAATACTATCTTCTTGATTAAATCCAGTATGTGTCATAATTGCAACAATCGCATTAACTCCTGATGGCAATTTGTGCGCCATAGTATATTTTGATAATTTAGTATATACCAAGGATTTTTGCGGGTAATTCAAAATATTCCCCATAGTATCAATACGTTTGTTGAAATTACTTGCATAAATACCTAGTGCCTGCTTGCCCATAGCACACTGATAGCAATTTCTCGGTGATTGATTATGGTCGCTGAATGGAATATTTGCTCCAAGAATTCCATTCATTAAGCTTGGATGAATCTCGCAATGCGTATAACAGGGGGGAAGAGCCGTTCCCTTAATTCCTTCATCCAAATCGGCAGGGAATGTCGCAATCATCGCCGTATTAATTTCATCACAATCCATATATTCAAGAAATCCCTCTTCTTCCAAATAGCCCTCTTCGTCATCGTCGCGAGCCTTCTCGTAAGACTCTCCAACTTCGCGGGGAACATAGTGTTCATTGGGAGATATGAAATAGTCGAAGTTTTTATCCTTGATATAATCCTCCCATTTCATATTTTTTCTTTTTAAAATCTTTTCAATTCGCAATACGCTCTTTTTCAATTTAGAGTCATAATCTACAATAAAGAGCGGTCTGTACATACGCCCTGCCTCTGTGCTGATAATAATATTTGATTTTTGAATATTCCAAACAACTGATGTCATCGGGTGAATGATACTTGACCTCTTATAGTGTTTCAGTGTTTTATAGAGCTCAATAGGTTTATCATAATAACCGATAATATCGCCATTTACCATAATATAAACATTTGAACTATTTCCCATATTTTTAAGGAAATTAATTGCAGATTTTTCCAAATTATCTCCGGGCTTATCTCCTGATTTATAGGTGTCGTCATACATAACTACTCCCAATTCTTCAAGAACCTTTCTGATATGATAGCTGTTCATAGCAATTGATACATTCGTGCTAAGTGCCATATTTTTCACTAATCCAACCGAACTGCCTTCTGGTGTTTCAGCAGGACAAATCATACCAATCTGCGAATTATCCAACTTTCTCGGCTGTACGAGCTTTCCGTTCTTTTCCATAGCTGTATTAATACGTCTCATATGAGACAAGGTGCTCGCATAGGACATACGATTGAGAACTTGCGAAACGCCCTGTTTGATATTCTGAAAACTACCGATACTTTTGATACCCCAATTGCCCGTTGAGAAGGAGTATTTAATCCACGATTCCAAAAGAGATTGCTTGAAAAACCTGTGAATGCTAATATCCGAGATAATATTTGAAAGCGGCGTATTTGAATTGCCGCGCCACATACTAAGCTCTTTCTCAATAGCTACCTTCAACTCCTTCGTCAATTTGCCATAACACTGGCGAAACAAATTACTCATCAAAACTCCGGGAGTATCTACACGCTTGTTAATATACGAATCGCGATTATCATATGTATCATAGCCGAGATAAATGCGAATCATCTTGCGAATAATATAGCCGATATATAACGCCTTTCTCCTATAACTCTTGCCAACGTGCGGGAGAAAATCGTTCAGCAAATTATTGTGCAAAAGCGTTTTATTTACAGAATGCTCATTGTTCTTGTTGGAGCCGTTCATAATCTTAATAATAACGCACTCTGCCTGTTCTTGCGTCTTGATATCACAAGCATCCTCGCAACAAGCCATCAATTCAGCAATGACTCTTTTATTCTCTTCCTTCGTCATATCATATACAATATGGTGAATAATCTCTTTGTCGCTGAGAATACCGAGAGCCCGAAACATTACAAATACAGGAACCTCCGACCTAAGAAACGATGTATTGATACGAATGATACGCCCCATATGATTTAATTTACCGCTCATATTCAGACAGGTGGTCTTTGGAGGAAGATAAGACGAATTACATACAGAACGAATCTCTGCATATAACCCTTCGCTATTATTGTTGGGATGAAATACAAGCGTCTTGTTTTCGTTAATCCTGTCTTGCGAAATAAGCACCTTTTCATTTCCATTAATAATAAAGTAGCCTCCGAAATCATAGATACATTCACTATTATTATCTTCGCATATTCCTTGCATTTGACTGAGAACACATAGCTTTGACCTAACCATAATAGGGATTTTGCCGATGTAAATATTATTAACGGTTTTGTCAAACTTCTCAATCATCCCATTTTTATTAGTGTATTCTGTAACAATATGGACGTTCACATAGATACCGCTAGAATATGACATATTATTCATTCTGGCAATATAAGGTGTCATAATATTATGCGTTCCATCGCCCATTTGATAACTGGGTTTCGTGATACTCGGTTGAAGAATATTAATGGATATTTTATAGTTATTGTCGTTGATTGATAAATCACTCTTGGGATTTGTTACCTTGACTTTGATAGGATTGAAGCCGGCAATAATTTGTCCTAGTGTATTATCTACAAACTTATTATAACTGTCTATTTGGTGTTTAACAAGAGGGTTTGATGATTCTCGCGACCCCCCCTTTAAAAAATAGGTATCCATAATATCCCAGCAGTTATTTGGTGAAAACATTATATGAAAGGTGCGTTGATTACGTTAGTTAATTATAATTAATTAATTCTTAAATGTCAATTTTTATTTTTATTTGTATTATGTTAAAAATTGATTTTGTTATATGAAATAATATACTTATATATTATATATACAGAAGATGTCAAATATTATAGCTATATGTGGTGCTAAAAGGAGTGGCAAAGATGTGTTGGCGAAACATTTAGTGGCTACTCGGGGATTTAAGAAATTATCTTTTGCCGAACCCTTGAAAAAAGCCGTAAGGGAGCTGTTTAATTTTAATGATATTCAGGTAGGAATTGACGAAGATAATCCTGTGGGTGATGAAAAAGAAATTATTGATGAGCGCTGGGGAATATCTCCACGCAAAGCATTACAATTTTTTGGAACAGAAATAATGCAACACGCTATTAATGAATTAATCCCAAACACGAATAGAGGCTTCTTAGCAGATATCTTGCTATCTCGTATCTCTTGCGATTCCTATGTAATTAGCGATATGCGATTTTTGCACGAATATAATAAATTAAAGAGTTCGGCAAAGATACGCTCTTTAATTATAGTAAAAATAAGTAGGCCTTCTATTAATATAGTTGAAGACGCAGGAGGCGTGAGAGATACACATATATCTGAAAACGAATACATAGATATTCCTTATGATGTTGAAATAATAAACGACGGGGCTATAAGCGATTTAACGGATTTATTTGATATATATTATGATAGCCGAGAGGGAATAGCACTTATAGAAGACGCGAATAAGTAATCATACAGTTCTCAATAGATGTCCTAATGTCAGGAATATTAGGATACAATTCATACAATTTTTCCGTTGATAATTCAATATTTGAGCGTTTTGAAAGAAGTACCTTATTCTGCTCTTCTATTGAGAAGTTCTTCCAAGTAAAATTATTATCCACGTGCATTTTATATAGCTCCAAAATCTCGTTGTGAGTTATCGCGCCTTTATTACACAAATTAAATGTTCCCGCAACATTTTTTTTAATCATATCGGCAATTACAGGGAACATATCAGGTAATACTGTCATAGAATTAGCGACTGAACAGACATACTCATATTTTGTAATTTTAGTAATAAAGTTCCTATCGTGATCATAATTGACGATAGGCATTCTAATGCGTAGATTTAGAGTATTCTTAGAATACATATGCTGCAATCTATCAGTATATCCCTTTACTATGGAATACGAAGAGCCGAAAAAGTTAGGTACGTCATCTTCGCGTTTTTTCTTTTCATCGTCACCGGCGCCATATTCAAAAATGCAGCCGGTTCCCATATATGTATAGTGAATGTTGTATCTTTCGCACAATATTGACAATATCATAGGTGCGTATAAATTGTCGCGGATGTTATCAACTAATTTTCCAGGCTGTTCTAGATAATCTATGGTATTGAAGGTTCCTCCGTAAGTCCTTCCAATAAACGAAACGATGTTAGTAGGTTTATATTCGTTTATTTCTTTTTCTACATCTTTCTCATTATCAGCTCGCGAATCGCTTTCAATATATAGAATATTATTATTATCCAAATATTCGCAGAATTGTCTCCCAATCCACCCTTTGCTGCCGAAAATCAATAGTTTCATAATTATTATATTTTATTGCTATAATCTTATATCTAAAAAAATTGATTATTCATAATAATTTCTAGGCATTATAATTATTATGGAATGCACCAAGTGTCATAAAGTTAAACCGTTTGACGAGTTCTCATATAAAAACGATAAAGAAAAGATATATTATATGTATTGTGATATGTGTAAAATCAAATATTATTGCGAAGAAGAAAAATATAAAGAGCGGGCGATTCAAGAATATAACACGCGAAAGCTTCAGAATACTATAAAGTGCGAGTGTGGTATTGAATATGTGTGTTTTAGAGATTTTCATATGCTGCGACATTTAAATAGCAAGAAACATAAAAAAATAATGTCTGCCAAAAAATAAATATCTATATATACAATAGAATAATAAGTAGAGTAATGTTAGGAGGTTCCGGATGCTGTAATAACGGTGGCGCCAAAAAGAGAGTTGTAAGAAAATCTGTAGGGAAACCTAAAGCAAAACCCAAAGCCAGAAGAGGAGGCGACGCTAACGATATTGTAACGCAGGATATTGAGGAGGATTTATATGCCGAAAACTCGGGTGATAGGCAAGAAGGGGGTGCGAGAAAGAAGAAGGGTTCTAAGGTTGCTGCTAAAAGAGCCTTGAGTCCTTACAATAAGTTTGTCAAGAAGCACTTTGCTATATTAAAGAAAAAGTTTCCTGACGAGAAGGCGCCTCAAATAATGCAGAAGGTAGCTATTGAATGGAATAAAACGAAAAAGTAAATAATCATTTGTAATAATAGAATAAAAATGGATAAAAAATATGTTAAACCCTATAAAACAGATTACACAATTTATACAATATCAAACTGTAAATATTGTAATCTATTATGTAGCGATATAAAAACAAAAAAATATGTAGTAAACTGTGATAAATATCTATTAACTCTTAGAGAGCGCGATAATTTTTATAAATATATCAACAAATATACTATAAAACCCTACATATACTTTCCTATGATATTCAAGGACGGTGTATTTATAGGGGGATATAAGGAGTATATTGATAACAAACCTCAAACTAAATCTCCAAAATAGTCGTAGTCCGCGCTGTCAGGGTAGTCTGCGCTGTCCGCGTAATCAACACATATATTATCGTCGGCCTCTTCAATACCACGACAATATACCTCATCTTCGCCTATCGTGATATTTTTGTAGAAGTTATTCTTTTTCATTTTTTTACCGAAAACATTCTTATCATTCCCCTCATAGATGCAATAAGCCATCGCAGTCATCCTTCTTGCTTAGGCTTTCGCGGACTCTCACAGGCTGTTGTAGGCTGTTGTAGGCTCTCTGGCTTGCTAAGATGTAGCTAAGAGTTTTTATCTATTGATTGACAGATGTATTTAGATTAGAAACTGAAAAAATATCAATTTTTACAGATTACTCTTTTATATTAGCACATTTCTATGCATTTTAACTGTTATATATATTAAAGTATCCTTGTAATAAATTATATTTTTATAGATTTTTTCATAATGAACTTTTGAAATCTAAGAAAACTATAAGATATATATGGTGTTAAAAAAGCAACTGAATATTTCTAAAAAGTTGAAAAATAAAATTTGAGTACATCTTTCTGTTTTTTCAAAAATTTCAAAAGTTTTTTGGAAATTACAAAATAAATCAAGAGATGTACTCAAATTTAAAAATGAAAAAATATTGATTTTCCAGTGTCTCAAAAACTGCTAAGAGAATCTAAGAATATTTAGGTAATTTTATAATTTACAAATTTATAAATCAAATTTATAATTATATATCTTGGTATTCATATATCTATCATATGCTTTGTGTAATCTGTCATACAATTTAGGATATCGCTATAAGATTCTCTTTGATTAACAGTTCGCGGATATAAAACAAGCCATTTATCAACCATCTGCAATTTTATCCAATAGACATCAAACTCATATTTTCCAGAAACAGTAGGATTCTCTATCAATAATCTAAGCCCTTCTTTGTAATTCGCTATTATCTTATCATAATAATGTTTTTTAACTATGTAGCCAGCAGCAGAATAAGAAGCTCCGACGCGATATATATAATTATTAATAGGAATAACGCCACTGACCTTGTCAAGGATGTTCGTAGCTATAAGTAATACATCATAATCCAACGAATTAGATTCAACAAAGTTCCTAAAATCTATCAGCATCTTATTGTATTTCTCGGGATGTAAGAATTGTATATCATCTTCTAAAATTACCACATAATCTAAATCTTTTTCCTTCGCCATCTCTATGACAGCCAAATGACTCAAGCAACAACCCAATATACCTCTCTCGTGTTTAATAGCATTAAAGCGCTCATATTTCCACTTCATTTTTTTCAACTCCGTCTCAACCAATACCTTCCTATCCACCCTTTCTTCAAGATTAATATAATATACATTTTCTAATAAATACTTGTTTTGAAAGGTCTCGCTCATTATCCAATGTCCAGGAAATAAATCCATCATATTATTTATTAAAGTAGAATTAAACCAAATATCTGGATAGCATATGAGTTTTTTATATTTATCATTATCATCTGCCAAATAAGCCGACCACCAGCTAAAAGTACTATTTGCTATTATATGATGCTTACATAAACTCATAGCTATCATTTGCTCCCAATCTTCCAGCTTATTTTTCGTTTGCGTAAATGTAATATTCTCAAAAATTGTTCTAAGCGGATTTATATAATTATTGAATACAAAATCCTTATCATCTTCTTCGCAAAAATACAGTATTTTAACATTAGATTCTCGCGCCTCTATATATTTAATGGCGTTTATATAATATTCCATAGGCATTATAGGGTGGTTTTCTAAGTTTTTAAAATCTCCTATGCGAAAATGTAAAGAAACCATATCACCCAGATTAACATCCGTTATCTTGCTTTTTACAGCATCTCTCTTAGCATACCAATCTATCTCGGCAAGGAACTCGCTTTTATATTCGTGAAAATATTTATATGATTGAAAATATCCGCTCAATTTTATATCATCGCTTTCCGATATTTTCGGCAACTCATTATATTCAAATGATTTTTCATTATATACAGGTAATTCTATATCGCGATTTATTAAATACTTTTGCAAACCGTCCAAAAAGTTATTCCAATAGACATTCCTATATGTACAGCTCGGGCTATGAGATTCTCTTTTAATTATTAGAGAATTCCTGTATTTTTTTGAATAAGCAAATGCTGTCATAATCTGAAATAATTGATTACCCAAACCTCCCATTATATCAACGGATATCATATATTGTAAAATATATAAATATAATATTTATACATATAATATATATACTTATATAATAATGTTCGCAGATATATTCAAGCTAATCAGTTTAAGAAAGAATGTTCCGTATATTATTTTCGGCGGCACCATAATCGTTGATGAACCAATCTGTAAAAAAGAGGAGTCCGACGAATCCTATACATTTACCACAGACTGCATAGATAACTGGGTAATAAAAGATGTAGCCGAAGAAAATGCTAACTCTGACAATAACCGCAAAGAGGAGCATATAAATAAATAATGACAATATAATACAATATATCATATCATATTGCTAATGAACCGAGCTATTGAATTGTCATCTATTAGTACTGGTGGGCCTTTTGGAGCCGTTATTGTTGATAGTGCTGGTAATATAATTGGCGAGGGACATAATGAAGTCGCCGTAAATAATGACCCTACGGCACACGCTGAAGTAGTCGCAATTAGAAGAGCGTGTGCTAATAGTAATAATTTTAGTTTAGCAGGTTGTACTATTTACACAAGTTGCGAACCTTGTCCTATGTGTCTCGCGGCTTGTTATTGGGCGCGGCTAGACAAGATATATTACGCCAATACGCGCGAGGATGCCGCAGATATTAGCTTTGATGATAGATATATATATGAAGAAATCAAGAAAGATAATGATAAACGAGCGATGCCTATAATTCAGATTGAAGATGAAGATAATAAGGCGATGGCAAAAAAAATATTTAGTGATTGGTATGCCAATAGCAAAAATATTAGATATTAGGATATATCAAGTTTTATTTTTATAATATATTTATAGATTATATGAGTACTGAGTTTGAAAGAAAATATATTGAATCGCAAAGAATAAGAGAAAAATATCCGGAGAGGGTTCCTGTAATAGTAGGAAGAGCGACCGGATGTTCCCTGAATGATATTGATAAAAAAAAATATTTAGTACCTTGTGATATTACTATAGGCCAATTTATATCTATAATCAGACAGCGTATTAAACTTTCGCCAGATAAAGCAATATTTATTTTTATAAATAATATATTGCCCCCTACATCTGCTAATATGCTTACTATATATAATGAAATGAAGCACGGCGATGGCTTCCTATATATTTATTATAATGGCGAATCTGCATTCGGTTGTAAAAAATTGATATCTTTATAAACATAAAGAATATACAAAGATTATAATAATCGCCTTGTTATGAATCCGAACCCTAACCCAAATATGGCGAGTCTAATGGAGGATATTCGCAATTATAAAAAGAGCAAGGATGATTTGTATGAATATTGCGAGATTAATGGATATACGCACGAAAAGATGAAATCGGCAATTATCTATTATATGAATGATTATAGCCCGTGTTTATACGGAATATCTAAAAATAACTATAAGAAAATAAGGAGAATCACCGCCTATAAAATCAAAGAGAAAAAATACATATATCTTTATTCTCTCATTCTCAATTATGATAGTAATCCTAAAACCGAAATTAACAGATATCTCGGGTGTCTTACAACCGATGAGCGGAATCTATTTTTACGCGACATTATGAAATAAATCCACGCGATATATCCGCAATACATCAAGATACATCTGCGATCACCCGCGCTTATCTAGATAATGGTTTGTAAACATAGTAATCTCTCGTTGCCTCCTTATATACCAAATATATACAACAACAATACCGTAGAAAGCTCGTAATAGTATTATCAACAATTATTCTTTTTTCAATATCTGGAATTACATTTAATGCGAGTATCACAACTGGAACAGTAATAGCCCATATTTTCATATTATTCCAATTGTATTTAATGCGCATCGTGTAAGAAAAGATGTATAAATAGCATATTATGAAGTCGGCAAACTGCGAATAAAATCCCCTTAATATAATATGATAAAGATACTTAGGATACAACAGCATAGCTGAATATACGCGGTGATAATGTACAGTTTCACATTTACCCTTGCGTATCAGGGTCATCATAAAAGGCGCTGATTGAATCGCATATAATGGCGCAAAGTTTAGAGAGCTAGCGAGTTCCCCTGAGAATACAGCAAATATAGTAGCACCAAACTGTTTTTTAGCATACTCGCATTTTATCCTCGTCTTTTCGTATTCTGTTAAATATCCCGGATAAGGCATAGCATTCGTCGTTCTCACCTCCTTATCTCCGTATTTTTCTGTTATTACCGCTGCAACTTTAATAAATCCTATAATCATCAAATATTTTATAACAGATTCCAACATTATCGCTATACCTTTAGAAAATGCCCGAGATTGTGTAGGCCATAATTCTAGTAAGGTTATTAGCGTTAGTAATACGTGGCGACAAGAAAATAATATAGAATGAAGCTGAAACTCCTTCCATATCATAGGACCTGAAAAGTTCCTTTTTTCGGGTAATGGTATTGTCAGAGAAGCTATAGGTAATAAGGCGTGAATAAGAACACAAGAGCCGGAAAAAACTTTAGACTCAAAAGACGGAAATGAAGTCCCATAGACAATCGCATAATAAAATCGCAATATAAAATTACAAAATGCCAATAAGCCCAAAGTCTTGTGTATATGATATTTATCGTGATTCGTAAAAAGATGAGCCATCTTATGTATATGTAAATATTTTATATATACATATTTTTATATATTTTATGGATATCTATAAATGATATTCTATGATATTCTATGATATGCGAGGGGAGCCTAATAGAGCTATAGAAGAGCATATACCTTATAGTTAATATAAGAGTAGTCTTTCATAGGGCGACAGCAGTGAAAATCAGAATATAAACCTTTCCTTATATTATTTATAATATGCGAATCATTACCTGCAATATTATTTATTTCATAATAAGAATCGCGACATAATCTTCTGTACCCTGTTTTACTTTCGTCAAGACACACAAGATTGCCTGTTTTCGCGTTCCATTCCATTATTTTTTCATACAATACTAATTGATCCGTTGACCACCCGAGATTTCCGTGTCCTTCCTTAATTGTCGTGCTATTGCTTACGCTCAATATATAATTACTTATATCTTCCACATTATTGATTTTAAAAACATCTCGCCATACCTCATTTGTTGCGATATTATAACACATAGCCAGCTGTTTATATTCAAAACATACATCACCTCTATAATAAATAAACTTACTATTGTCAAAAGGCTCAACATTTTTAGTATAATAACTCCTATTCATAGGCAGCATATCCATATCCGTAATTAATATGCCATTCTTATAATTCAATATAGAAGGATACAATAACCTAATAAACTGCGCTGTAAAACTCGTAAGAACATTCTCAATCGGCTTAAACAATATAATGTTGCTTTTGTATTCCATAAATTGTGGAGGTATTTCATCGGCTACCAAAATAATCTTAACATCCACATTAGGATACAACTTATTCCAAGTTTTAACAAAAATAGGTATGAAATCAATATATAATGGATTCAAATTAACAGAAGTAAGCACGCAATCCAATATCATTTTAATATATATATCAGCATATATTTATATATAATACAAGCCCGCAAAAAGCCAGCCAAATCCCTCAAAAAAACAAAAAATACATAACACATATCAGCAAGCTCGCAAGCAGATATCTAATAGAGCCAGCGAAGATTGAGTTCGGTCATCTCGGGAGAATATTGAAAAGGGACGCTATCCTGAATCTTGATAGGGACACAAACATTTTCGCTACTTACATAGAGATTGCAGAGAGCCTCCCAATCATTGCAAGTAATATCACAGGTACTCATAATATACTCCTTAATACTGCTAAACCCATCTTTCCTAACCTTGTTATTCAGCTGGTAATCTTCGGCAATACGCAATAGGATACTGCGTAATAGCATAGGACAGCTCTTGTACCCTGGATTTTTAATCCAGCAGGTATTCCTGAAATTGGTTGCGCTACAGCAATTACACATCGTAATTGAGATTGTAAATCGTATGATATTATATTATTATATATAACCTATCAATTTTATATATTTTAAGATATAATTAGAACAAATTTATATATTCTAAAGTATTATACAGTTTTCTTAAATAACAGAATTTTCTAATAAAGTCTATAAATCTATTTATTACTAATATATTTTACACATTATGAGATGTTGTATAAGAAAATATTAAAAGGAACATATAATAGACAACCCAAATATATTAAGAAAAATAAGATAAGAAAATACAAGAATTACAAAGACTAAAATCGGCGTTTTAAATGTCCAAAGGTGTAAATGCTAAACTTTTAGACATAAATTAAATAATTCTAATATACAAATATATTATAATAAAAAAAATAATATTCAAAATTTAATATAAATAATTTTTAACTTCTTCTGCGTAATGTTTAAACATATTTATAAAGTCTTCTTTTGTTGTTTCATATAATGGAATCCACATTTTAGAATCATAGTATTGATTGAAATGTATTTCGGTTTTTATATATGAATATTCTAATGTTCCTTCATACATATATTCTATACGATACGGAGGTATATATTGATGTAATAATCTGCCTTCATTAAATAACCGATATATACCAAATAACATTACTTCTGATGTTAAATCACTCGAACCAGTGGCAAATATCCCTCCTGCTTCTATATCCGCGGGAATAGTACATATGTTATATACTTCATACTCTTTATACCCAATACTACGCGATAAATAAATATTATAATATCTTATAATATTTATATCGCCAAACGAAGAATCCAAATCATTATATGCCTCAGTTATAACCCTATATTCGAGTTTTAACATAGTATCATTCATATGTTTTATGAATACGGGAACCTCTAATGCAGGGTCTATTATTCTCATCACTTTCATAAGGTCGTCTATATTTTCTTGTGTATATTTTGCTTTTGTCACAGGATTTATAAAAGGCTCTTTGTTATTTATACATTTTATTAGATAATTATAGAGTTTAGGAGCATATATACATTCTGTTCTATATTTCTTTTTGTCTGGCGTATATACTTTCATTCGTACCATAAGCTGGAGTTTAGAAAGCGGGTAATTCTCGTCGTCCAATTCTTCATTTGTCAATATATCTATACTCTCGCTACATTTATCAGCTAATTCCGAATCATCATACAAAATATCAGCATATATTTTCTGTTTAGTCATTCCAAGTAATAAATTATCTTTTATAAGTTTGTCTACAAAACTTGAAGGTGATGAGGTAGTCATATTTTTTTTTAATTCTAAATATGGCATGTTTTTAATCTTATTATATTCATTAATTGTGGGCAAAACAGAGTTATAATCTTTTAAAAAGTTTTTAACCACATTATCTTTTATATGTATAGGATCTATCTCGCCCGCAATAATATGTACTTTACCCCACGGTAGTTTATATTTAGGTTTTACAGGCGGCAAAGGGAAAGGACGCGGATATGGTCGTATATCAGAGTCATTTGTTAGATTCCATTCTTCTCTTTGTATTTCATAACTATTTAATGCGGTTCTATATCTTATAAAAGCATTAACATATTTAGTTTTTATATTTTTAAATTTTTTATATTCAGCATTATTTAAATATTTTAAATTTTCTTTAGGTTTAAAAGTAGTCAAATCAATCAATTTTGAATATTTAGGATTTTTAATTTTTTCAAGTTTCTTCTCAAATTCATCAAAATAAGGGTCAAGCGGGTCATTTATCATCAATAGTTTCTTATCTTGTGCGTTTTCTATAATACCTTTATTAGGATTATAGCAATCATCAATATCCGTATAAACCATTTTGTAACTGTCATAAATATTTAAAGCATCTTTTATCCAATAATATGGTATTTTTTTATATTCTTTTTGTAAATATTCAATAATATTATATCCATTACTAAACTTGTTATTTTCTAGTAGTTTTATAAACTCAGAAGTCTCTTTCGCAGAATTATCATCCTTATTTACAAAAAATTTTAACATTTCAGTTCGTTGCGGATAAGAATATTTCTCAATACATCGGTTATCTAAAAAAAAATCAACTAAATTTTCACAATAATCCTCAAAAGTATTTTTCATATCATCTCCATCAAAACATTTTTCTATTAAAGTAAATTCTTGTTCAAATATAGTTTTTCCGTCTAATACATCTAAATTATTCATAAATTCATATTCTAATAATTCAAATAAGTAGTCTGTCGCATCCTTATACTTATTTACCTTATTTTTATTATTATTAAGATAATAAAGTAAATCAATGCTACCAAATAATATATGATTTTTTGGCAATTTACTCGGGATTTCTGCCTTATCTATTTTATTATTAATCATAATATTATACGCCTTTTTGTATATTTCTTGATATTTGTAACCATTAGGCATCATAGGTGTTCCCGTTAAGGGATGTATTTTAGGATTACTACACCATAATTCAATATCTTCAATTGTTTCAAATTTTTTTTTAGAAGATAATAAAATTTCATTATTGGGAATGCCTGTAAAATCGTAGTTGGTGAACTTATCCATATTATTTTTAATCCATAGTAAAATTAAAGTATAAGTCTCTCCATCTATTTTAATTTTAGTTTTAGATTTTAAAAATAAACCAGGAATCTTTCCATCGGTACTATTATAAGTCTTTAAACTATCCAACCAAGAAATAATTGTAGCGCCATTATTTACAATATATAACTCATTAAGTGATTTATTTATATTTTGTTCCTTCTTTGAAACAGAAGTCATCCTATAATTTAGCAACATTTAATAAACTATTTAGTAATCTATAAATGCTGATAAAAATTATTAAGTTATTTACATAACTCTATAACTCTATAAAAACAAGGCATAGTAGATAGTAATTATTTAGTTAAAGTTGTCTCTTTAACATAACCAAAATATACATAGTTATGTAATGGACTAACCTTGTAGATTTTTTGACATACAATACATCCTTGTAAATCTTCAAGGATGTATATTAGATAGGTTGAATAAATAATTATTTAGATTATTTTGTAATTTTTTCAGGATTAATTTTACTTATCTATATATATAATTATTTATTTCTTGTGCATAATGCTTGAATCTATTTACAAATTCCTCTTTAGTTAATAGCTTAGGATCATAATTTGATTTTCTAACCCAATTATCAATAGTTCTAATTTTATTAAAGTGTATCTGTGGTTTTAAATATATATATTGATTAGTTGTTCCAGGTCTTGGTATGTTATAAGGAGGTACATAGTTGTATAATAAACGCCCTTCGTTGAATAGCTTGTATATATTAACTAACATAGTATATGAATTTAAATCAGCTGAACCTGTGGCAAAAGTCCCGGTTGCTTCAATATCATCCGGTATATAGCATATTACATGAACTTTTTTCTCTACCCCTGCTATGATACGAGATAGATACATCTCGTTAAAACGCAAATAGGGTATTCCATCAAATGATGCGTCCGCTCCAAGAACTCTCAAATTAACTTCATGTGTTATATAATTTATTTTTAATTTTGTATCATTTCTATGTTTTATAAATATAGGTACTTCTATATTCGGGTTAATTATTCTCATAACTTTCATAAGCTCTTCTATGTTTTCAGGTGTATATTTAGCTTTTGTCACAGGATTTATAAAAGGCTCTTTGGCATTTATACATTTTATTAGATAATTATAGAGTTTAGGAGCATATATACATTCTGTTCTGTATTTCTTTTTGTCTGGCGTATATACTTTCATTCGCACCATAAGCTGGAGTTTAGAAAGCGGGTAATTCTCGTCGTTCAATTCTTCATTTGTCAATATATCTATACTCTCACTGCATTTATCGGCGAGCCCCGAATAGTCATATAAAACATCGTTGGTAATCTGTTCCTTAGTCATAGCGAGCAATTCATTACTTTCTATAAATCGCTTTTTAGAACTGGAAGGGGAATCGCCTACATGATACATCAATTCTTTATAAGACATATTTTTAATTGTATTATATTCTTCTATGATAGGCTGAGCCTTGGTATATTCTTCGCGAAACTTAACAATGACTTCGTCTTTTATATGCACAGGGTCTATCTGTCTGCCTATTGTATGTACTGTTCCCCACGGAAGAGTTATCGTTGGTTTTATAGGAGGCTTCGGAGAACTGCCGCGACTACCTCCCTTATCTTTTTCATATGATTCTTGAGCCTCTTTATAGTTTTCCCATAACTCATCATATCTATCTTTCTCCGCTTTAAATTCCGCGTATTGTGCGTTATTTAAATACTTTAGATTCTCTTTGGGTTTAAAAGTAGTTAAATCAATTAAATTAGAATATATTGGTTTTCTTATTTCTTCCAATTCTTGTTCATAAACTTCAAAATATTCATCAAGCGGATCATCAATAAGTGTAAGTTTTTTATCTTCTACATTTTCTACAATACCCGACACGGGATTAAAGCATTCGTCTATATCTTTAATAAGCAACTTGTAACTATTATATAATTTCAATGCTTCCGAAATCCAATCTGGAGGACTCGGTTTTTTAAGGACATTTATAAAATATTTAATGGGCGTTTCGCCATTTGCCATTTTATTGGTTTCTAAAAACTTTATAAACCAATAACCTTCAACATTATAAACATTTTCTTGTATAGCTTTCACTCGCTCAGGATATTCATACATAGACATATAATTGGTATCAAAAAAAGCGTTGGTTAAATCACCTCTAAATTCATTAATTAATTCTTTAATTAAAACCATATTTGATTGTTTTTGTAGATGCAAAAGAGGAGTCGGTTTTACTTCCCTGTTAAAACGGTTTCTCAATAGTTCAATCTCTGTATCTAGAACATTATTGGTATCTGCTGTATCTTCTAATTTTTCTGTCAGTAATTTGCATATAGCCAAAACATTTTCTCTTCCTTCATATAATCTTGAAAAAAATTTAACATTTTTTTTAACACAAGCATAATAAACTAAATCAATATCTCCAAATAATAAATGATTTTTGGGAAAATGATTCCTTACAACATCGTGCTCGTATTTCATTTCAACAGATTTAAAATCATATTTTTTCATAATATTATAAGCGGTTTCATATATATTATAATATTCATTGCTCATAGCAGGCATCGGTGTTCCTTTGATAGGATGCTTTTCTGGATCTTTCAACCATCTTTTAACATCTTCAACTGTTTTAAATGTCAAAGGTACTTTTGAACTTCTTGCTGGTCCATCTAATAAGTTGGCCGATGATATAAAAGCACTATTGGGAATGCCTGTAAAATCATAATCGGCAAACTTATCCGCATTATTTTTAATCCATTGTAAAATCAAATTATAAGTACCGTCTTCTGTTGCTGTAAGAATCTGTATTTTAGAATTATTTAATAAACCAGGAATCTTGCCATCGTCAGATTTAAATTCCTTTAATTCATCTAACCAAGAAATAATTTTGGACTTATTCTTAATATATAATTTATCGAGAGATTTATATAAATCCTTTTCTTTCTTTGAAACAGATGACATTCTATTTTATAATAATATTAAAATATATACGATAAAAGAGATTAAAATATGTAATTATTGACTTCTTGTGCGTAATGTTTAAACATATTGATAAAGTCGGTTTTTGTCTTCTTATCCCCGTCATTTAACCAATTTTTTGAAAGCTTGTATTTATTAAAGTGAATTGCTGGTTTAATATATCTATATTCTCCTGTGCGTCCTGTTAATGGTATGCGATATGGAGGAATATAATTATATAGCAATCGGCCTTCATTAAATAACTTATAAATATTTACTATCATAGTATATGAATTTAAATCCGCAGAGCCTGTCGCAAACTCTCCTTCAGCTTCTATATCCGCGGGGAAAGTACAAATATTATATACGCTATACTCTACACCACCTATGATGCGAGATAGGTACATCTTATAATACCTTATTGTATTTGTCGTGCCAAATGAGGCATCCAGATTTTGATATGTATTAGTTAATTCTTTGTATTCCACTTTTAACTTAGTATCATTCATATGTTTTATAAATACTGGAACCTCTAATGAAGGGTCTATTATTCTCATTACTTTCATAAGCTCTTCTATGTTTTCCTGCGTATATTTAGCCTTTGTCACAGGATTTATAAAAGGCTCTTTGGCATTTATACATTTTATTAGATAATTATAGAGTTTAGGAGCATATATACATTCCGTTCTGTATCTCTGTCTATCTGGTGTATATACTTTCATTCTTACCATAAGCTGGAGTTTAGAAAGCGGGTAATTCTCGTCGTCCAATTCTTCATTTGTCAATATATCTATGCTCTCACTGCATTTATCGGCGAGCCCCGAATAGTCGTATAAAACATCGTTTGCAATCTGTTCCTTAGTCATAGTGAGTAATTCGTTATCTCTTATGAGCTGTTTTACGGAACTTGAAGGCGAGTTGGCAATCACGCGCTTTTTTAATTCCAAATAGGACATATTTTTAATTGCGTTATATTCCTCAATTATTGGCAAGGCTTTTTTATAATCACGTTTAAAGCTTTTTATAACTTCGTCTTTAATATGTAGAGGGTCTAATTCTCTGCCGATTGTATGATTTTTACCATTGGGTAATACTACCACAGGCTTCGTAGGTGGCTTAGGGCTACTCCCATTTTTCCCATTCTTTTCATATAGCTCAAGGTTAACCTCGTATTTTTTTCTATCTATATCATATGCATCTTTAACCTTTTTAAATTCGGCATATTGCGCATTGTTTAAAAAGAAGGCGTTTTTCTTCGGTTTAAAAGTTGTTAAATCAATCAATTTAGAATATTTTGGATTCTTAATTTTTTCAAGTTTCTTCTCAAACTCTTCAAAATAAGCATCTAACGGGTCATTTATAGGCAGATACTGTTTATTTTCCGTGTTTTCAATTATACCTGTCGCTGGATTAAAGCAATCATCTATATCTTTATAAACTCTCTTATAACTGTTATAAATATTCAAGGCATCTTCCATCCAATTATTAATTGAAGACCTATATTCTTTCTGCAAATATTCAATAATTATCTCACCGTTATTTAACCTGTTATTTTCCAATAATTGTATAAACCAGTATGTCTCTTTATCCAAATCATTATACATAGAAGATTTTTCTAAATCACGCATTCTATCTGGATACGATAAAACACCGACATAATTCTTATTAAAAAAAGATTTCACTAACATTTTATTATATTTCTCAAAAGCATTTTTCATATAATCTCCTTCGAAACACTTTTTTATCAATTCTAATTCTTGTTCTAATATAGTTGGTTTGTCGCTGATTATTGCGATATGTTCAGCGAATAACTCACCTGCGTGAAGCTCTCTTTTATTATTTTCATATATTTTTGTGATAACATTAATCTTTTCTCTATTATTCATATAATAAAGCAAATCCATATCACCGAATAATAGATGATTCTTTGGTAATTTATTTGGAAAATCGGCAATATTTATTTTGTTTTTTTTCAAAATTTTATAAGCTTCTTGATATATTTTTTGATATTCATTGCTATTCGGTGTCATATGATTCCCATTAAAAGGATGTATTTCTGGATTGCTACACCATTTTTCAATATCCTCAATTGTTTTCAATTTTGTCTGTTTGGGTACTCTTGGTGCTCTTGGCGCTCTTGGTTGCTTATCTAAAAACAAAAAATCCTTATTGGGAATTCCTGTAAAATCGTAATTGGCGAACTTATCCATATTTTTTTTAATCCATAGTAAAATTAAATTATAGACACCGTCTTTTTTTGCTGTATTAATCTGTATTTTTGAGCTATTCAACAGTCCAGGAATCTTTCCATCAGTACTGTTATAAGTTTTTAGCATATCTAACCAAGAATTAATTTTCTCACCATTATTTACTTGGTATAAAGAATCTAATAATTTGTTAATTTCTTCCTCTCTTTTTGAAACAGATGCCATTCTATTTTATAATAATATTAAATATTTGCGTGGCTATCATTATATATAATAATGTAATAAAAGCAAAAAAAATCATTAAGTTCTAGACATAAATCTGTTAGATTTAGTCACAGATTTAGGTGTAGATTTAGTAGTAGATTTAGTAGTAGATTTAGTAGTAGATTTAGTAGTAGATTTAGGTGTAGATTTAGGTGTAGATTTAGGTGTAGATTTAGGTGTAGATTTAGGTGCGGTTTTATACGCTGATTTGCGAACAGGTCTTGGCTTTATTCTTACTATGTTTAATATACCTCTCTTTTCATCGTCATAATATTCTAATCGTGAAGAAAAATCGGTATTTAGGTCTTCGTTATTACTGGGTTTAGGCAATATAAATCTTTTGCCTTTGCTTTTACTCATTTATTCTATTATAATAGAATATATTATTTGATGATATAATATATATTATATAATGATATATTAGAATATGTCTTTTGATGCTAAAACGACTATATTTAAGAAAGACAAAAATAACAATTTAACTGCTAAAGAATGCGATACATTTGTTAAAAATTATAAGGATTTTACAAAAGGAGTTATATCTAAAATAACTAATCCAAAAACGAATAAACCTCTTAATGACGATGATAGAATTAAATATATATATGATAAATGCAAACAAAAACTTGGTATAAGAGATAGTAAATCGCCAAAATCTAAATCAAAATCTTCTGATTCGGGAGATAATCAAATTATATTAGATTCTTATGAAAAGGTCAAGGATATAATATACATACCTTTTCATACTCTTAAAAAAAATAAACAATTAATAGCATCATTATTTACAAAACCCATATCATATGATATAGGCTTAGTAAAACTGAGCGAATACCTTTATAATACTAATAATTCACATAATATTTATGTAAAATCTTATAATAAAATATTGGTTGAAATTAATGATATAATTAATAGTATATATAATAATCATAATCAAAATACTCAAAATATATTGAAACAACAACACGGATGGGTTGAAAATTATATGTATGACCCATTAAGAATATCAGATATAGCATCTCAACCTTCTACCGCAACCGATACACAAAGTGCAATTAAAAAAACTAAAAGAATATTAGCAAAAATGTGGAAAGAAACATATTATGTTGGTATAAATGATATTAGAGGACGGGGATTAAATAATATGGTCTTAGATGAAATGCGTAATATTTTATTCTATTCTTCTTCAAATAAAAATAAAAGAGAGGTTAGTAAAAATTTAAATGATAATATAGAAAAATATATAGCATTACAATTTATTATTTTCATTATAAATGAAGAAGTTGAAGTAGTTAGGATATATAGTTACGATAATATCAAAACTATAAAAAATCATTTGGATTTATTAGATTCACTAATTACAAAAAGAATAATTAATATATTATTTGATGATAATAGTAATTATAATTCTCAGTCTATTAGTAAATCTATAAGTTGGTCTGGTACTCCAAGAAGTTCTTCAAGCGGTCATAGTCATTTTCAATCTAAGGCAAATATAGATAAATATAAAAAAACAAAAACCGACTTAGTAGCTGAAATTACCAAAAATAATATTAATGAGACTGATCCATATCTTGCTGAAAAATGGGAAGATATGCCCTTAAAAAAACTTAGAAATGTTATATCTATTAAACATAAAGAAGGTGTCAATACATATAGTGTAGCATTTTATATACGAACATTATATCAGGCTTGGAATAAAGCGGTTAAAGATAGTAAACCTTTCAAAAATCCTTATACAAGAGAGAATTTTACGGACAATGATAAAGAATATATATTGAGATCTATTAAAATATTATATCCTAATATAGAGAAACCTAAAATAGACAATGGTAGAAGTGATATAATAGTAGAAACTCGCAATAATTTTTACGATGATAAAAGTATAAGTTATACATTTAACTATAAATTAAATTTTGAAAAAAGTCCAATATTAATTCACCTATTAACTTTTAGTATCCCTTTGAGTTTTAATACAGATGTAGAACCAGCATATATTCAACGATATATATTTGAAAACATAACATACCTTATTAAAAATAAGAAATTATTTGGAAAAAGTATGCCCTTAAAAATTATACCCGGATTTAAAGAGTATATAGGTAAGTATATAATTTTGTTCAAAGATAATTATGATGAATACAAAGTATTTTTTGATAAAATTAAAAATGCTTTATAAAAAGAAAAATAACATATAGAGATATATGTTATTTCCTTTAATATCCTTTTTACAGAGCTCGCGGAGCTAACAGAGCCTTAAAAGAGTTAGATGCTAATCTTTACATTTGTTCATTATTGAAATCCTTCCAGTCCTTATTGACAGTACGGCGATTCTTGAGAGAGTAGCGTGAGTCCCTCTTGCGACTAACAAGATTCTTGTCATTCTTGAGAGCTTCAATCTCATCGCGAAAGAGATTATACTTACCCGAGTTCTTCCAATTATTCATCTTGTTGTCGTTTTTGCCTCTGACCTCTACATCATACTTTTCAAGGTTGATGGCGTCGGTTTCCTGGCTGTAGATGGCGAAATAAGCGTTCATTGTGCTTCTTTGGTATATATTTATTATTATAAATACCTATCAATTTTTATTTATTTTATAGTCATTCGGAACATTTTTTGCCACCGCGAAGACGCAAAACCAAATGCAATGTTGATTCTTTTTGAATATTATAATCGGAAAGTGTTCTTCCGTCTTCCAATTGTTTGCCCGCAAAAATTAATCGCTGTTGATCTGGAGGAATACCCTCTTTATCTTGAATTTTACTCTTAATCATATCAATAGTATCGGAAGATTCTACCTCCAATGTAATCGTTTTACCAGTAAGAGTTTTCACAAATATCTGCATACCTTATTATATATAATATATCAATATATATTTATATCAATTTACTGTTTCTCTATAATTATTTTGTTATCTTTGGCTTAGGCTTTGTCTTCGGCTTTGGTTTGGCCAATATCTCATTATCTTTTTGTGTTTGTTTTTCAAGAGACGCTGTTGTTATCTTTGACTTAGGCTTTGGTTTGGCCAATATCTCATTATCTTTTTGTGTTTGTTTTTCAAGAGACGCTTTAGTTATCTTTGACTTAGGCTTTGGTTTATCCAATATCTCATTATCTTTTTGTGTTTGTTTTTCAAGAGACGCTGCTGTTATCTTTGACTTAGCCAATATCTCATTATCTTTTTGTGTTTGTTTTTCAAGAGACGCTGTTGTTATCTTTGACTTAGGCTTTGGTTTGGCCAATATCTCATTATCTTTTTGTGTTTGTTTTTCAAGAGACGCTTTTGTTATCTTTGGCTTAGCCAATATCTCATTATTTTTTTGTGTTTGTTTTTCAAGAGAACCCTTAGTTGTCTTTGGCTTAGCCAATATCTCATTATTTTTTTGTGTTTGTTTTTCAAGAGAACCCTTAGTTGTCTTTGGCTTAGCCAATATCTCATTATTTTTTTGTGTTTGTTTTTCAAGAGAACCCTTAGTTATCTTTGGCTTTGACTTTGGCTTAGCCAATATCTCATTATTTTTTTGTGTTTGTTTTTCAAGAGACGCTTTTGTTATCTTTGGCTTTGACTTTGGCTTAGCCAATATCTCATTATTTTTTTGTGTTTGTTTTTCAAGAGACGCTTTTGTTATCTTTGGCTTTGACTTTGGCTTAGCCAATATCTCATTATTTTTTTGTGTTTGTTTTTCAAGAGAACCCTTAGTTGTCTTTGGCTTAGCCAATATCTCATTATTTTTTTGTGTTTGTTTTTCAAGAGAACCCTTAGTTGTC
>Ga0208942_1000155_pt1 | contig 32122 bp, 27 predicted proteins | sample GreLakmeSU08MSRF_FD_187704 | JGI IMG/M metagenome (GOLD analysis project Ga0208942, IMG submission 187704) | Freshwater lentic microbial communities from great Laurentian Lakes, MI, USA - Great Lakes metaG SU08MSRF (SPAdes) | ecosystem: Environmental > Aquatic > Freshwater > Lake | place: Great... | reverse complement strand
ATTTGTCTTTTAGTAAAAAAAAACTATTTAATCTTGTTTGTAAATTCATGCTTGTATTGTATCTTTATGCCTACAAAAGTACATCACTAATTTTTAAAAAAATTTTATGGCAATCAAAATAACCGACGAATGTATCAACTGTGGCGCTTGCGAACCAGAATGTCCAAATAATGCAATTTATGAGGGTGGCGTTGAGTGGGCAATGGCAGATGGAACTACAGTAAAAGGAGCATTCAGTTTAATGGATGGAACTTCAGTGGATGCAGGACAACGTATTGCGCCAATTGCTGCTGATACCTACTATATCACTGCAAATAAGTGTACAGAGTGTCAAGGATTTCATGAAGAACCACAATGTGCTTCTGTTTGTCCAGTTGATTGTTGCGTACCTGATGACCAATACATCGAAACAGTGGAAGAGTTGCTATCTAAGAAAGATAAATTACACGCATAATAAGTTACCATATTTTAAAAAGGGGATTAATTTCCCCTTTTTTTATGTCTTGTATTTTGTATGTTTGATGTAGCAAATAATATGAATAAGTGATTTAATTAAGGCAAATGAAAAAAAAGGTAGCATTGGTGACTGGTGGCTTAAGTTCGGAAGCACAAATAAGCTATAAGAGTGCCAAAAATGTATTTACTGCATTAGATAAAACTGTGTACGATGTTTTTATGATTGATATACATCCAACCGGTTGGTGGTATGAGAATGAACAGGGGGAAGAAGTTGCAGTGGATAAGGCTGATTTTAGTATTGTAGAAAATGGACAAAAAATAAATTTCGATGTTGCATTAATGTGTATTCATGGAACACCAGGAGAGGATGGAAAAATGCAAGGGTATTTTGATTTAATCGGCTTGCCTTATACTAGTTGTGACACTGCAACAAGTGCCTTGACTTTTAATAAAAGATTTACGGTCGCGGTAGCTGGATTTGGCGGAGTAGGCGTTGCAAAGTCATTGCATTTATTTATTGAATCTCCATTAACAGAAGCAGAAATTTTATCTAATTTAAGTTTGCCTGTATTTGTAAAACCAAATAATGGCGGAAGTAGCTTGGGTATTAGTAAAGTAAACACCCAGGAGGAATTAGCACCTGCATTACTAAAAGCTTTTAAGGAAGATACGCAAGTATTAGTGGAGGAATTTATTAGTGGCCGCGAGTTTACCATTGGTGTTTTTAAATCTAGAGGAACAACAACGGTATTGCCGATCACTGAAATTTTAACAGAAAATGAATTTTTTGATTTTGAAGCAAAATACCAAGGGAAGAGTAAGGAAGAAACACCTGCTCGAATAACGGATACAATGAAAGCAGAGTTAACTGCGGCAGCTACAAAGGCATACGCAATTTTAAATTGCCGCGGTGTAGTTCGCATTGACTTTATATATAATGAAGCCCAACAAAAACCATATATGTTGGAAGTGAACACAGTACCAGGGCAAAGTGATGCAAGTGTTATTCCACAGCAAGTGCGTGCAATGGGTTGGTCCTTGACTGATTTTTATGGATCAATAATAGAGGATACTTTATCAAAATAATATTTTAAAATTACCCACTTGGAAGCAATCGATAAATTATTAAAAAAACCGCTTTGGATGAATATCTTAACAGGTATCGGGGCGTTTATTGTTTTGCTTATTTTGTTTTTCTTTTCCTTAGGTTGGATCACAGGCAATGGTCAAACGGAAAAAGTACCTAGTGTGGTTGGGTTAGATGTAACTGCGGCGCAAAAAAATTTAACAGCATTAGGATTTGATGTTGTTTTGCAAGATTCCATATATGTAGACACACTTGCGCGTAATGCAGTATTAAGACAAACTCCAGCGTCGGATGAAATTGTAAAAAAAGGACGTGCTGTATATTTAACGATCAATAGAATTGTTGCACCATTAATTGATATGCCCAACTTAGTCGGCTTTTCATTAAAGAGTGCGCAGACTTATTTAAAAGTATTGGGATTGCGCTTGGGCGGAATAAGTGTGGTAGCAGATCGAAATAAAAACGTCATCATTGATCAAATGGTTGATGGTAAACCTATTTCACCGGGTTCAAAAGTAGCATCAGGCACATTAATACATTTTTTAGTAGGGGATGGCGGATCAACCATTGGATTTGAAGTTCCTGATTTGTTAGGACTCACTGTAGATATGGCAAGAGCTAAAATTGCATCCATGGGATTACAGTTGGGTAATATTAGTTCTGTTACATCTATAACCGATACAGCAAATGCATTTGTAATTCAACAAAATCCCAATCCTTATTCAGCACAACTGGACTCATTAGGGATGCCTATAAAAAATGTTACTTTCCAAGGAGGTGCGATAGATGTAATTATTGACAAAGTGGCGCCGGTGATTCAAAGAGATACAATTAAGTAAGCAATCAATTAAATAAAGAAATTTAAATCAAGAAATAATGAAAACAATTACCATTGAAGAAGTGAAAGCCAAATTAGATGCAGGTGAAAAAATTAATTTATTAGATGTACGTGAACCACATGAGCACGCGACTTTTAATATAGGTGGTCAGTTATTGCCATTAGGTTTAGTGCAATCCTTGCAATTAGATGAAATTGAACATTTGAAAGAAGAGACGGTGTATATTTATTGCCGTAGTGGCAATCGCAGTGGCCAAGCTTGCATGATGCTTGAACCTTATGGCTTTAAAAATGTGTATAATGTAGTGGGTGGTATGCTTGCTTGGCAAGAAATGTATCCTTCTTAAATAACTAAAATATAAATAAATGAAAAATTTGAAAAACTCAATTTTATTATTGACGATATTAAGCTTTGGTTTATTTGGTTGTCAAAATAATAACAATTCAGCTTCTTCCCTAAAAGCTGATATAACTACTGAGATTTTAACTGGAGGTATTAAAATGATTCCTATAAAAACAGCCAAAGGTGTTTTTAATGTATGGACAAAAAAAGTAGGCGATAATCCGCGTATTAAAGTTTTATTATTACATGGCGGTCCAGGAGCTACCCATGAATATTTTGAATGTTTTGATTCATTCCTTCCAAAAGAAGGCATTGAATATTATTACTACGATCAATTAGGGTCTGCCTATTCTGATAATCCTAATGATAGTACATTATGGGAAATTGACCGTTTTGTTGAAGAAGTAGAGGCAGTTAGGGTTGCTTTAAACTTAGACGCTTCTAATTTTTATTTATTAGGACATTCTTGGGGTGGGATATTGGCAACAGAATATGCATTAAAGTATCAAAAAAACTTAAAAGGGTTGATCATTTCAAATATGGTGCCTTCCATTCCTGATTATGTTAAATATGCAAATGAGGTTTTGGGTCCAAAATTACCAACGGAAGTGCTCGCTCAAATTCGTGCATTTGAAGCAAAAGGTGATTATACAAATCCAGCGTATTTAAAAATAATCACTGATAATTATTATCCAGAACATATTTTAAGATTGTCACCAGATAAATGGCCTGATCCTGTAAAACGTGCATTTGCTAAAATGAATTATCCATTATATTTAAAAATGCAAGGTCCTTCTGAATTTGGTGTTGTTGGAGATGCGGTATTAAAAAATTGGGATCGTAAAGAAAATTTAAAAGAGATAGCAGTGCCTACTTTAAGCATTGGGGGTGAATTTGATACCATGGATCCTAAGGCAATGGAAGCTTTAGCAAAGGCGGTACAACATGGTCAGTATTTGTATTGCCCTCAAGGATCGCATATGTCAATGTATGATGACCAACAAACCTATTTTAAGGGTTTGATTAAATTTTTGAAAGAGACAGATGGTCATAAGTAATTTTATTAAATAATAAGTATAAAAAAAGGGGGCCCCGATTTATCGGGGCCCCCTTTTTTATTTTAACCAACTACGATTAAATTAAGTTTTATTTAAGATCTATTTTTAAACTTAGCCAAAAGTTTCTTCCAGCCATGGGGTAGTAATTATTTGACGTGGTGGTTTCACCTCCGTAAATATAACTATAGGTATAGCCATTAGGCTCATATAATTTATCAAATAGATTGATTAGGTATAATTGCAAATTGGCATCCCATCTTTTTTTACTTGCAAATTTCCAAATTAAATTCAGGTCATTGGTAAAATAAGAATTGAGTATTCTATTTTCATTTTGGGTATTATCTAAATATTGTTTGGAAACATATTTGCTTGTGAATATAAATTGCCATTTATGATTAGGTGCATAATTGAATGCATGAGAAGCAGTGGTATTTGGCGATAGGGCGATATCGGTATTGTGGTGTTTAATTGCTTTTTGCTCGTAAGTGTCGTAGTTGTCAAAATACTCGGTGAAATGGTCAATTTTATTTTTGCTAAATGTAATATTCCCACTGGTATTTATTTGGTCACTAATTTTCAAGGCGCCTTCAAGTTCAATACCAGCCCTATAGCTTTTTGGTACATTCGTCCTAGTATAAGCGCCAACATCATTAATTTTACCTGTTAACACCAATTGATCTTTGTAATTCATGTAGTAAAAGTTCATGCCCCAGCTAAAACGACTACTCTTTTGTTGGATACCTGTTTCCCAATCGTATAAAATTTCTTGCTTTGGTTTTTGCAAAGCGCCCGTTTCAAAATCATCCCTATTGGGCTCCTTATGTGCAACGGCAATACTAGTATAATAGGTGGTATTGTTTAATGTATAATTAAAGCCAGCTTTTGGATTGAAAAAATCAAAATTACCCTGTGTGATTAAATTAGGCGTTTTGTCAAACCCATTCATTTTATGCACAACTTTTCGGTATTGTAAATCAAGAAAACTTTTTAACTGCGCAGTAAGTTTGTATTGCCACTTTGTATAAAAAGTGTAGTCCTTTTTTGTAGCATTATTTCTATAGTATTCAATAGGTGATTTAATCGCAATAACATTAGGGTAGGGTAATATACCAAAATGTTCTCCGTCGTATTGATTCCATCCACCACCAATGGTCAATTCATTGTTCCCTTTTTCATACATTAGAGATGCGATTTGGCCATAAAAATCATTCCCAAGCCATCTTCTTCTAATGATATCTGGATTGATACTATTGTATAATGGGTTAGAGGGGATCAAGTATTCTTTAATATCAACTCCTGCTTTGTATTCTTCATAATAGCCTTTCCCCTTCGTTAAAAATAGCGCAGTGCTCCATTTGAAATAATTGTTAATTTGTTTATTGTAAAATAATTGATAATGTGTTTGCGTATAATTATCAGTCTGATCTGGATAAGCAGCATCCGTTTTTTCCATACCTGCAGGATTGTATGTTCTGTTTGTAGCTAATAATTCTTCAGGTACTCCATACCAGGATTGGTATGTTTTTTCCTTACCTGAAAATACATTTAATCTTAATGAGGATTTATTGCCCCAATAAGTCCCACTAACATAAAATGAATTTAAATCACTGCTTGCTCTATCCATATAGCCATCTGAACTAATACGACTTAATCGCCCATCAATCGTGAAATGATTTTTAATTAATCCAGATCCTACTACTAAATTATTTTTCATGGAATTGAATGACCCCACACTATTATTAAAGGATAAGTACGCGGAGGGGTTGTAACTATTGGTGGATAAGTTCATTGTCGCACCAAAAGCGCCAGCGCCATTCGTGGAAGTACCTACGCCACGTTGTATTTGAATACTATTTACACTTGAACTAAAGTCGGGTAAGTCCACAAAATAGGTCATGCTACTTTCAGCATCATTATAGGGGATGCCATTAAGGGTAACATTAATCCTAGTACCATCTGTTCCTCTAATTCTAATGCCAGTATAACCAACACCCGTTCCTGCATCGGAGTGAACAACTACAGATGGGGTATTTTGCACTAAAAAGGGGAGGTCCTGTCCCAGGTTTACTTTTGCAATGGCCTCTTTATTAAGATTTGTTTTTGCAAAGGGGCTACTTTCACTTACTCGAATCGATTTTACTTCCAGTGGTGGCAGGTTACGTATACTATCCGTATACTTTTTTAAGCTATCCGATGTGGACAGTTTTTGCAATACTTGCTTTGGTTGCTGCGCCATTAGTGTGGCGAGCATAAAAAATGACACAATTGTTCCCAGTAACTTAGTCATGACTAAAGTTTAATTTTTTACAAAATTGATAATGGGAACAGGAATAATAGCTATGAGAAGTGCGCGTGATGCGTTGACCTTCCCTTCGCAGGCATTACCCTGTTCAGGTTCAACGGGTTTTTTCTCAGCTTTTTACAGCACCCCGAGGACGGGACAAAAATAATATGAATTAATCATACCAGCAAGTGTAACTTTATAATAGTTATTTCGTTTTAAGGAATATAAACAAACATAATATGAAAAAGCTACTACTTGCAATGTTGGTTTTATCTAGTTGTAATATCAATGCGCAACAAAAAACAGCTATTGTATATGATGACAATGCACAAGTGCGTAAAGTGGCTAATTTTAATGCAATTAGCGTTTCAAGTGCCATTGATTTGTATTTAACACAATCCACTACTAATAAAGTTGCAGTGAGCGCAAGTAGTGATGAAATCCGAGATCAAATTATTACTGAAGTAGAAGGCGGTGTTTTGATTATTCGTTTAGGTGCAAATGGATCCTGGTTTAATTGGAAAAAATGGGGGAATTATAAAACAAAGGCATATGTAAGTATTAAAGATATTGATGCAATAACAGCTTCGGGTGCTAGCGATGTGCATTTGATTAATACTATTGAATCCCCTAAAATTAGAATTAAGTTAACTGGTGCTTCAGATTTGAAAGGGGATATAAATGCAGGTACCATCCTATATGATATATCTGGCGCCTCTGATTGCAAAAGTTCGGTGGCCGCGAATACAATTGCTATTGCAGGGGATGGCGCTTCCAAGATAGAATTAGCCGGAAGGGTGGATGATTTATCAGTAGTAATTTCAGGCGCAAGTGATGCAAAACTTTTCAACTTAAATGCAAAAGGAGCAATTCTAAAATCTTCAGGCGCAAGTACTATCCAAGCAACAGTTACTGAATTATTAAAAGCGAATTCCAGTGGGGCAAGTAGTATTGATTACAAAGGTAATCCGAATGTAAAAGAATCTAATACCTCAGGCGCATCAAGCATTAGGCATAAAAATTAATCAAACATAAGTGCAGATAAAATAAAAAAGGAAATCTTTACAGATTTCCTTTTTTTAATTCGCTCACTGCAAAATCAGTAGCCCTTGCAGTTAATGCCATATAAGTTAATGATGGATTTTGACATGCAGATGAAGCCATTGCAGAACCATCTGTAATGAAAACATTTTTAGCATCATGCATTTGATTCCAATTATTTAATACAGAAGTTTTTGCATCCTTACCCATACGAGCTGTACCCATTTCATGAATACAAAATCCTGGTGCAGGCATATTGTCGTAAGTAGTAATATTTTTTATACCAGCTGCTTCTAACATTTCTGCTGCGCTATTTTTCATATCTACACGCATCTTCATTTCATTGTCCTTGAATTCACAATCAATATCAAGTGTAGGTAAGCCCCATTTATCTTTCTTGTCTTTGTTTAAGCTTACTTTATTTTCATAGTAAGGTAAATGCTCACCCCATGAACCCCAACCCATTGACCAATTGCCTGGTTCAGTAATACTTTCTTTTAATGCAACACCAATACCATCTGCATCACCACGTTTGCGAGAAGCGCCACCTTGATATCCAAATCCACGAACATAACCTGCAGAGGAACCGCCATCTAAGTTTCTAAAACGAGGAACATATATTCCATTTGGACGACGACCATAAGTATATTTATCTAAGAAGCCATCAAAGTCGCCATTCGCGCCAACACCATAATGATGATCCATTAAATTATGTCCTACTTGTTGACTACTATTTCCAAATCCTGTTGGGAATACTTCTGAAACCGAGTTTAATAAAATATGTGAAGTGCCTAAGGTAGAAGCGTTTAAGAAAACTATTTTAGCATAATATTCTTCTGTTTTATTGGTGTTCGCATCTAAAATTCGAACGCCTTTTGCGCGACCAGTTTCCTTATCGTATAAAATTTCTGTAGTGATGGCATCTGGTCTTAAAGTTAAATTACCAGTTGCAAAAGCTGCAGGAAGGGTTGCCGAGTTAGAACTAAAATAACCGCCAAATGGACATCCTTGGTGACATTTATTTCTAAATTGACAAGGGCCACGTGTGCCAATTTTAGCAGTATGATTCGCTGATCTTCCAATAATCATTGGACGACCCATCTTTGTTTTTAAATTATTCGCCACCATTTGTTCAACACAATTCATTTCCATGGCTGGCTGAAATTCACCATCTGGTAAATTAGGAATACCATCTTTGTTACCACTGATGCCTGCAAATTTTTCAACATAGCTATACCATGGAGCAAGATCATTATATCGAATAGGCCAGTCAGTACCATGGCCATCTTTCGCATTGGCTTCAAAATCCAAATCACTTAAACGATAACTTTGACGACCCCACATAAGTGAACGACCACCCACATGATTGCCTCTAATCCAATCAAATGGTTTAACAGGATTGTAGGGATTTTCAAGATCGTTGACAAAGAATTTTTTTGATACTTCGTCGTAAGCGTAGCATTTACTTTGAATAGGAGAGTTGGTTTTATCCTCCTCTGTTTTTGCATTGCGGTGTTGCAATTCCCAAGGATTTTTTTCAGTCCCTTCGTAATCTTTTATGTGTTCCACATTGCGGCCTCTTTCAAGTAAAATAGTTTTAAGTCCTTTTTCAGTAAGTTCCTTAGCTGCCCAGCCTCCAGAAATACCAGAGCCTACTACGATGGCGTCAAAAATGTTGGAATTAGTCATTTATTAAAGTTTTAAGGTCAAGCTTGTATTGGTATACAAAATACTAAAAAATCTTTAATTGCTAGTTTCCTATCTAATTCCACATACACCCCTTAAAACTTGCACATGAACTTATAATGCCCTATCTTTGCCCTCCAAACATCGCGAGGTAGAGCAGCGGTAGCTCGTCGGGCTCATAACCCGAAGGTCGGAGGTTCGATCCCTTCCCTCGCAACATAATCCCGCTCCCGATTTCATATCGAGAGCGGATTTTTTTTGTAGTAACTTTGTATAATTAAGGGTTCAATAAATGAATAAAAAGGCATGAAAGTAGGGTTTGTAAATATATTTGGTAAACCAAACGCAGGTAAAAGCACTTTACTGAACGCCATTATGGGCGAGAAGATGGCTATTGTGTCCTCCAAAGTACAAACAACGCGTCATAGAATTAAGGCCTTTTTGAACAAGGTGGATGAGTATCAAGTCATATTTTCCGATACGCCAGGGATCATTGATCCTAAATATAAGCTGCATGAGAAGATGATGGGGGCGGTTAAATCGGCCTTGGAAGATGCTGATTTGGGACTTTTAATGGTGGATGTTAGGGATGATTTTGACGAAATTGACGCGATGTTTAGTGCTTTAAAGCTAAAAGTGCCTTGTATTGTGGTGATGAATAAGTCGGATTTGGCCCCAGGGGGCAGGGTAAAAGAAGCAAATGCTTACTTTAGCACGAAGCCTTATTGTACTAAAATAATTTCAATTAGTGCATTGAATATCATTGATGTAGATAGGTTAATGAAAGTAATACTTGAACTTATTCCTGAAGGGGGGCACCCGTTTTTTGACCAGGAGGATTTGAGTGATATGCCGACTAAGTTTTTTGTGAGTGAGATGATCCGAGAAAAGATCTACCAGTTGTTTGGGGAGGAAATTCCTTATCATACTGCTGTGTTGGTGAACTCATTTAAGGAACAGCCGCTTTTAACAAAAATTCAGGCAGATATTGTGGTGAATAGGGAAACCCAAAAAGCAATAATTATTGGGCAAGGAGGTAAGATGATTAAGGAGATAGGTAGTTTGGCTAGGAAGGATATTGAGGAGTTCATTGGTTCCAAAGTTTACCTGGAACTATTTGTAAAGGTGAAGCCAAAGTGGCGTGACAACGATATGAAGTTAAAAGAATTTGGGTATTAATATTAATTGACAACTAATTACATTTAATGTAATGGTTATCAATAATTTATATAATGTTGATTGAATATTAAATTGAAGTTTTATGAGTTATACAGTGGCAATTGTTGGAAGGCCAAACGTAGGAAAAAGTACCTTGTTTAATCGTTTCTTAGAGGAGCGTAAAGCAATTGTAGATGATATTAGTGGCGTTACTAGAGACCGTCAATACGGGGTAACTGAATGGAATGGTAAAACATTTAACGTGATAGATACGGGCGGTTTTGTGCCTGATTCCCTTGATATGTTTGAGACAGAGATTCGTAAACAAGTGAATATCGCGATTGAGGAAGCCAATGCCATCATTTTTATGGTGGACGCAGCAGTGGGTTTAACCGATTTGGATTCATCTATGGCAAATATGCTTCGCCGAAGCACGAAGCCGGTGTATGTGTGCGTGAATAAAGTAGATAATTCCACTAGGGCTTTAGAAGGAACTGAGTTTTACGGTATGGGCTTTGAGCACAATTACTTTGTGAGTTCAATTTCAGGAAGTGGCACTGGTGAAATTTTAGATGCGGTTACGAATGGAATGAAGGATGAACCCGTGAAAGTGGTGAATGCAGAATTACCCGAAGGCGCTGAACCTGAGGAGGAAGTTGCCATCCCTAAAATTGCGATTATGGGCCAACCCAATGTTGGAAAATCTTCCTTGTTAAATGCCATGATTGGTCAAAATAGAACCATCGTATCGGATATTGCTGGTACAACCCGTGATACTATTCATACGCATTATAATATGTTCCAAAAGGAATTTGTTTTAATAGATACGGCTGGAATTAGAAGAAAGAATAAGGAGAAAGATGATTTAGAGTTTTATTCCATTATCCGTGCCATTAAGGCCATGGATGAAGCGGATGTTTGTTTATTAGTGATTGATGCAGTGAAGGGGGTTACCGCACAGGATTTAAGTATTTTTAGCTTGGCTGCAAAAAAAGGAAAGGGTATTGTTGTATTGGTTAATAAATGGGATTTGATTGAGAAAGAGACCAATACGGCTAGGGATTATGAAAAAGTACTCAAGGACAAACTGGCACCTTTTACAGATGTGCCTGTACTATTTATATCTGCACTCGAAAAAACAAGGATATTTAAGGCGATTGAATTGGCCTTGGATGTATTCGAGAATAGGCACCGTAAAGTACCTACCTCTAAGCTAAATGACATTATGCTTAAAGTGGTTCAAAATTACCAAGCACCTGTGGTGCGAGGGCATATTATTAAGATCAAGTTTGTATCTCAATTACCAACTAGGGTCCCAAGTTTTGCCTTTTTTACCAATTTCCCTGACGATATTAAAACCCCCTATAGGAACTATTTAGAGAACCAAATAAGGGCAAATTTCAAGTTTACAGGGGTCCCGGTAAGGATTTACTTCAGAAAAAAGTAGCATTTCCTCATATAAATAAGGATAATTTTTAAAATTTAATGTTAAAATTTGGCGTTTTTAATGTGGATGTATATCTTCGTGTTCGTATTAAATACAAACTTAAAACCATTTTAAAATGAAAAAAGTATTCGCAATCTTAGCTATCGCTGCTTTAACTGCATGTGGTGGTGCTTCAACTGAAGCTACAACTGATACAGCTGCTGCAACTGTAGATACAACTGCTGTTGTAACTGTTGATACAGCTGCTGCTGCAACTGTTGATACAGCTGCTGCTGCTAAGTAATTTAGAAGTTTTCAATAACTTCTTGCAAGAAGGTCCTTCCCGATAATATCGGGAAGGATTTTTTATTTTTGGGTGGCCTGTCGTAAAATCACCATTGTCCAATACTTTTGGCATCAATATTGCCTTATATTGGTATACATTACCAATGTGCTATTAAAGATAGCAGGTATGTCATTTTGACTATTTTAAAATAAATAACAGTGGATAATAATTTTTTATTTAGAGCGGAGGAGGATAATGAATTCATACCCTTATTCTCATTTAATGAGCAGGATATGGAAGGGGACAAGGATATGGTCGTGGATGATATCATTCCTATTTTGCCATTACGTAATACGGTTTTGTTTCCTGGGGTAGTGATTCCAATTACGGTAGGGAGAGATAAAAGCATTCAAGCAGTAAAGGCTGCTTATAATAAGGATAAATTAATTGGGGTGGTTTCACAAAAGGATGGAAATATTGAAGATCCAACGCCTAGTGATTTATGTGCTATTGGTACCGTTGCAAAAATCATTAAAATGATTAAAATGCAGGACGGTGGCACTACCATCATTATCCAAGGTAAAAAGCGATTCCAATTACTTGAAATGAAAGAAGAAGATCCTTTTTTTAAAGCAAGTATCAAAGTATTGGTGGAGGAAAAAGTGGGGAAAGAAGACCAAAATTTTCAGGCTTACTTATCTAATATCAAGGACTTAGCTACACAAATAATTCAGCTGTCGCCTAATTTTCCTTCGGAGGCTGCGATGATTTTAAAAAATATAGAGAATCCTTTATTCTTAATCAATTTTGTAAGTAGTAATTTAAATGTGGAGATTGCCAACAAGCAAGGCTTGTTAGAAGAGAATATTCTTTCCCTTAGGGCTGAAAAATTAATTCAGTATTTACAACAGGAGTTACAATTTGTTGAATTGAAAAATAAGGTGGCTAATAAAACGCGCACTGAAATTGACAAACAACAAAGGGATTATTTTTTACAACAGCAACTTAAAAGTATCAAGGATGAACTAGGTGGTGATGCAAATGATCGAGAGTTGGCTGAAATGAAAAAGAAGGCCGAAAACAAAAAATGGCCAGAGAGCGCAAAAAAGATATTTCAAAATGGCTTAGAAAAATTAGAAAGGATGCATTCCAGTACCCCTGATTATTCTGTGGTATACAATCATCTTGATTTGATTTTAGATTTGCCTTGGGAAGAATACACCGATGATAATTATGATTTAAAGAATGCCAAGAAGGTGTTGGATGCAGATCATTATGGCATGGGAAAAATTAAGAATCGAATTTTAGAATATATAGCGGTACTTAAAATAAAAGGGGATATGAAAAGTCCAATTTTATGTTTCTTAGGGCCTCCAGGTATTGGCAAAACATCCTTAGGTAAATCCATAGCACACGCTATTGGTCGCAAATATGTAAGAGTAAGCTTAGGAGGGCTGCATGATGAAAGTGAAATTCGCGGACATCGTAAAACTTATATTGGTGCAATGCCAGGTAGAATTATTCAAAGCATACGAAAAGTTAAAACATCTAATCCAGTCATGATTTTAGATGAGATTGACAAAATTGGAAGTGATCATAGAGGGGATCCCTCTTCTGCTTTATTGGAAGTGTTAGATCCAGAACAGAATCATAGTTTTTATGATAATTATTTGGAGTCAGAATATGATTTAAGCAAAACATTATTCATTGCTACGGCTAATGATATTAGTCGGATTCAACCAGCTTTGCGCGACCGATTAGAGATTATTGATTTAAGTGGCTATGCGGTGGAAGAAAAAGTAGAGATCGCGAAACGTCATTTATTACCAAAGCAAAAATCGGCACATGGATTAGATAAAATAAATTTTAAAGTGCAGGATACAGTTTTGGAAAAAGTAATTGAGGATTATACGCGTGAAAGTGGGGTACGTGAATTAGATAGGCAATTGGCTTCTATCATGCGTTACCAAGCCAAAGAATTGGCGTATAAGCACAAAGTAAAATCTACGGTTACTAAGCCTGACATTATTAAAATTTTAGGACAGCCAAAATACAGCAACGAAATTTATAAAACAGTAAATATGCCAGGTGTAGCCGTTGGCTTAGCTTGGACGTATGTGGGAGGCGATATATTATTTATTGAAGTGCTGTTGGCCGATGGCAAAGGGGGCATGAAATTAACGGGGAACTTAGGCAATGTAATGAAGGAGAGTGTTGATACAGCGCTTACTTATTTACAAAGCAACGCAAAAAAAATAGGGGTGGATCCAATTTTGTTTACCACTAAATCAATACATGTGCATGTGCCCGAAGGCGCAGTGCCAAAAGATGGTCCAAGTGCAGGTATTACAATGCTTACTGCATTAACTTCGGCATTCACTGGTCGAAAAGTAAAACCATATTTAGCCATGACCGGTGAAATCACCTTGCGTGGGCAAGTTTTACCAGTTGGAGGAATTAAGGAAAAGATATTGGCTGCGAAAAGATCCGGCATGAAGGAGATCATCATGTGTTGGCAGAATGAAAAGGATGTAAATGAAATAGATAAAACATTTATTAAAGGCGTACAGTTTCATTATGTAAAAAATATGCAACAAGTGCTTGACTTGGCATTAGTTTAAGTTGATTATAAGCATTTCAACCCCTAGCTTTGTAATATGATGACATCAATCAAAAAAATACAAAAGCTAGGGGTTTTTATTTTAGCTTTATTTTTTTGTGTTCCAGTGATCATGGCACAAACTACAATTGGTAATATTGGTGGTAGGGAGTCAAACGCGGTATACAATTTTTTAAACCTACCTCATTCCGCAAAGGCTTCCTCCTTGGGAGGAATCAATATTAGCAGTATACAACCAGATGTAGGATTGGCAATGTATAATCCGGCTCTGCTCACGCCAACAATGGATAGCTGGTTGCATTTAAGTGTTAAGCCATATTTGGCTGACATCAAACAGTATGATTTTAGTGGTGCAAAATATCTCGAGCAAAAAAAAGTAGTGCTAGGATGGGGTGTGCATTTTATGGATTATGGTGCTGTTGCCATGACTGATATCGCGGGCAATCAAATGGGTAATTTTCGCCCTAACGATTATAGTTTGCAATTGTCTGCTGCTACTAGTTATATAAATAACATTCATATTGGTACCACGTTAAAATTTATACAATCCAACTATGGTTTATATAAATCTAATGGACTAGCCATGGATATTGGGTTGAGCTACCAACCCACTAGCGCCTTATCGCAAGTGAGTGTCTTAATAAAAAATTTAGGTACACAATTAAATACCTATGGTACTAAAGAGGAACTCCCATTTAATTTAATTGTTGGATGGACAAAAAAATTAGAAAATGCGCCATTTCAATTTTCATTGACTGCTGAAAAATTATCATTATGGAATTTGGCATATAATGATACTAGTTTTAATGCGCAACAAGGCTATAGGAATCCAGGTTCACTACAAAATTTATTTAATCATTTAATTTTAGCAAGTGAAGTTTTTATTGGAGAGCAAGTGTCCGTAAATCTGGGCTATAATTTTATGCGCCGTTTCGATTTAAACATACAAGGACAACAAAATGCATTGAATGGCTTTAGTTCAGGTTTAGCTTTGCAATTGCAAAGGATCGAAGTGCAATATGGCAATGCCTTTTTTCAAAAAAATATGTACCATCATTTTTCATTGATGTATAATTTGAAAAACAGGTAGTTTAATTCTTTTTCTTTACTGGAAAAATAGCTTTTGGTTTTTGCGCTTCCTTATTAGGCGCTTTCATTGTAGGAGGGTTACCCTTTATTGGTTTCGGTGTTGTCGTGTTCGTATTAATAGTGGCAGGTTTTTCAGCTGTAGTATTTTCAGCTGCTGGAATTTCATAATCCGATTCTCCATTAATTTCTTCATCATTTATTAAAGTGGGCAGTTCCGTATCAAGTTCGGTACTATCTGCGTTTACAAAGTCGATATTGAAATCGCCAGCCATATTTGAAGGACGATCAAAGTTAGCGTTGGGATCAAGGTTACATGCAGGGTCGGAGGTTACTTTATTCATAAAGTAAGCCCAAATAGGTAAGGATGCATGTGCCCCTTGCCCAAAATAGTTGTCCGTAAAACGAATATATCTATCATCACATCCCACCCATGCACCTGCTAATATTTGTGGGGTATAGCCCATAAACCATAAATCACTATTGTCATTAGTGGTTCCTGTTTTACCCGCAATAGATTGCGCTTTTATGTCATAAGAATATAAGCTACGGCCCGTACCTTTTGAAATTACCCCTTGCATCATACTTACAACTGAATAAGCAGTTGTTTCATTAATAACTTTTCTTCTTTGCGGAGAAAAACTTTCTAGTACATTCCCGTTCTTATCTTCAATTCGATTGATAAATAAAGGTTGCGCATTATAGCCACCGCCAGGGAACATGGTGTAAGCTTGTACCATTTCATATAGTGAAATTTCAACGGCACCTAAGGCTAAAGAAGGATAGGCTGGTATATCCGCTTGCACATTACATTTTTTCAAGTATTCAACAAATTGTTTGGCTGCTTCATTACCATCACCATTAATTTGTTTCATGATATAGGCCGATGCGCAGTTGCGTGATTCAGCTAGTGCTTGTGCCATTGGCATGGCTAATCCAGTACAAGTTCTTGAGGTATTAGGTACCATGCCATAGCCTTCAAAGTTTTGTTGTTGGTCCTGTACAATTGTGAACGGTGTAAAACCTGATTTTTCTATGGCCAAAGAATACAATAATGGCTTAATGGTAGATCCCACTTGGCGTCTTGTATTAATGTTAACGTGGTCATATTTGAATGTTTTAAAATCAACACCACCTACCCATGCTTTCACTTCGCCCGTAAACGGATCCACTGCTAAAAAACCCGTTTGCAAAATTTGTTTATGGTATTTTAAGGAATCCAATGGCGTCATGATCGTATCAATAAATCGGTTTTTGTTCCAAGCAAAAACGCGCATATTTACGGACTCGTCGAAAGTTTTTCTGATTTCCGGATCTTCAAGATCTTCTTTCTTAGCATTTCTCCAACGATCCGTTTGCTTGATGGCTAATTCTAATTGCGCGCTAAAATCCTTCCAAACACTACCTGTTTTAATATTGCTTTGTTTGTTGAACTCGCGTTGTAAATAAGCCATATGTCTTGCAACGGCTTCCTCCGCATATAATTGCATACGCGGATTAATCGTGGTATAAATTTTTAATCCATCACGATACAAGTTATAAGGATCGCCATTGTTTTTCTTATGTTCCTTACACCATTTTTTCATGTATTCACCAAGGGTCATTCTAAAATAAGGGCCTAATCCATTATTCTCATCTAATTTTCGATAGTTCGTTACAATGGGTAATTCTTTGTACTGCACTGCTTGGTCATCACTAATAAACTTTTGTTCTGCCATACGATTAATTACCAAATTGCGTCTTTCCAATGCTAGTTTAGGATTGCGATTAGGGTTGTATTTGGTAGGTGCATTAATCATTCCAATTAACAATGCGGCTTCTTCAACGCTTAAGCGGTCTGGTTCCTTTTGAAAAAAAGTACGAGATGCATTGCTTACACCAAATAAATTATCACTAAATGGAACGGTATTTAAGTATAAGGTTAAAATTTCTTGCTTGGTAAAGTTTCGTTCTAGCTTAATGGCAATAATACTTTCTTTAATTTTTTGTATGACGCGTAATAATTTATTTTTAGTGCCCCAGTTATTGGTAAATAAATTTTTAGCGGTTTGCATACTAATGGTAGATGCACCGCCTTTGCTTCCTAAAAAGGCTACAGCACGTACTAAACCTTCCCCGTCAATGCCATAGTGGTCATAAAATCGTTTATCCTCGGTTGCTACTAAAGCTTGTATTAAATAGGGACTTATATCACGATACTTTACACTGATGCGATCCTCTAAATAGTATTTACCCATGGGTGTGCCATCCTGCGCATATACTTGGCTTGCTAGCGAAGCAGTGGGGTTTTCAATATCATCCAAATCGGGCATGTCTCCAATCCAACCAAAATTAAGCATCAATAAAAACATTAAAATGACACCAGCGGATATAAAGTAATATTTCCAAAATAGGCGTACCCAATTTTTTGGTTTTTTTTCTGTATTATGGTTGATTGGTTTCACTTATAATCCTTTATTGTTTATAAATATTATTGATCATAAAGACTTTGTATTTTTTTAAGTCGTCGCTATTTTTAATTTGCAAAATATTTGACTTTCCTAAAATGTATAATTCATATTGTTTACTTTGAACAAAGGAAATAATTTCAGTGCTTAGTCGTCCTTTTATTTTATTTAAATAGGCATTACTGCTATTTAAGTTTTCAAAAGGCCCAATCCAAACAACAAAAACATTAGGTTCAAATTCAAGGTAAGTTACATCTAAATTTTGTTTTTTGAAATCCTCTTTATTCAGGTAGCCAAGGGCGGTGACCATTTCCTTCACCAAAACTTCCTTTATATTATTTGTGAGAAGGGCTGCATAGTGCGGTTCTGTTTCGTCTTTGGTAAAAAACAAACCAGCATCCATTGCAATTTTGCTTGCGGAATCAATTTTAGGGCTAATGGCAAGCGTTTTATTTTCGGAACCTTGATTTATATTTTCTACAATTAGGTTTTTAGTAGTAGCTATAGTTTTTAAGCTGTCTGCGTTCAATTTAGATAAATACAACTCGGTCTCTTTCCTTTTTTTAAGTTCTTCAATAATATTTTTTGCGCGATCACGGATGTTTTCATTTTGGTGCATGTATATAATGGAATCCAATAACACAAATGCTAAACTGTCCATTCTTTGCTGTGCATACATTTTAACCTTTAAAAATTGATAGGGTGCAAACCACTTCGTTTTTTTAAGTTGTAGGTCCAGTTGGCTTGCTTTATTTGATAAAGTAGCCCAATTTCCAATTTGTGCTAAAAAATAGGCTTCTTTGTAATCTGCTTCAAGTTGCTTTTCTTGTGATTTTTTATTTTCGACTGCGGATTTCTTTGTTGTATAAACGCCTTTTGGAAATTTTGCTTCCACTATAGCAATAATGCTGTCTGAAGTGGTACGGTTCCCTTGGTGTATATATTCACTTGCTAAATCGAGTAAGCTTCTTTCGGTAATGGTATCGTCAATATTTAAATTAATTACTTTTTTGTACAAGGGGAGTGCCTTTTCAAAATCATTCAGCTGGAATAAAAATGTTTGTGCATTTTCAAAGCTGCGCTTATTTAATTCCACCAATGATTTAGTTAGGTCTTCTTTGCTACTGATTAGTTGGAGGGAGCTTGTTTTCTCCTTGGTCATTCCTGTGGGTGCGATGGATGCAGTGCTTTTACTGCTGCTATCATTTGTATATCTTGATTGAGTTGCATCCGAGGCATTCACTGAATTATTTGTTTTATATATCATTGCGCTGCTTGTTTTTCTGCGCCATTGATCAACATTTGGTCGATTACCCCATTTTTGCGCAAAGTTTTGTTTTCCAATTTCAACGGTGTTTTTATTTTCAAAATAAAAATCACTTACCCCACTAATCCCTTGTGCCGCATTATTCGCGTTGTTGCCTATGTTATTGTTGCCGTAGTTGGACGTATTGCTGAAGCCATTATTACCCGCATTATTGTTACCGTAATTATTTCCGAAACTGTTATTCCCAAAATTATTATTGCTTCCAATGCTATTTAGCACCTCATTTGCTAGTTCCGCTTTTTTGTCTTCATCTATGAACAGACTACTTAATTTGTCGGTTTTATTTTTTTCACTTAATTCCCATTTTTGTAGATACGCCTTCTGCAAATTTTCTGCAAGGGTGTATATATATTGAAGCGTATCTTGTTGCTGAATGACAATGTTGTTCTTTAGGATGATTGGCAACCATTTTTTACGCAATGCTATTTTTTCAAAATCTGGGTTTGTTTTTAATATTAAAGTTAAACTATCATAGGCCAATGTAGCTATAGCATAATCACTTGATTTGTAATTAATGTCTGCCAATAATTCAAAGGCTTTTTGTTTTTGTGTTAAACCATTTTCATTCTTCTTGATGGCAACCAATAACCATTCATTTGCTTTTTCAGTGTCCTTATTTTGAATGGCTAATTTTGCCATTTCGAAATATATAATGTCGGTATAAGGTTTGTATTTTTCCCTTCTTGACATTTGTTGTAATGAATTAGCTAATTCAAGCCATGGTGTTTTTGTTTGCTTGAAATCAATTTTAATTAAGTTAATCTTTGCATACACACTAATCAATGGGTTTAATGCGTCACTGTGTGCTTTTTTGTACCAGGTATAGGCATTGGCGAGATTATCCGATTTTTCCCATAATTGGGCAATAAGATAATACCATCTTGTTTTGGAAAACTTATCAGGTGCATTGGATAACCCTTTTGTTAAATAAGTGGCAGCACTATCATAAATTTCACTTTGATAATAGCCATAGGCCAATTGTTCAAATAAAAAGGGGTGTAATCGTTTAGGAAAAAAAGCATCCGTTTTCAATAACTGCAATAAGCTTATACCTTCATTCAGTGAATTTATTTCAAAATAGTTTCTGGCCTGCCATAACATGCTCTCATTTCTGATATTCCTATTTTCATAAAATTTATTATCTTCTTTCGTGGCAATACTAAATTGGCCCTTGGTATTTCTTAAGTTACTTCCAATGGGTATATCCATTCCCGCTTCCTTTGCATCGAAAGCATAGTTGATGTATTGGAGTAAACTACCTGCCGTATCAAAATTTTTATGAAACAAGTAAGCTTTGGCTAATAACAAATAGGCATCATCCACCCAATTACTCCTTAAGTCATGTAAAACCACATTGGCATTACACCTGTATATGATGGAATCAATATCTTTTTTAGAAGTATTGGCTAAGTCGTAATCGTAAAATGGAATTAAGCTGGTATAATCTTCCTGTAAGTAGGCACGAGCATCTTTAATAATTTCATTCAATTCCTCATTTGCGTGAAATATATAATTGAATTTTGAAACTGTATTTTGATAAGCACGACGGCCGAGTGTGTATTTTTTCTTTGTTAGAATTTCATAGGGGAGTGGTCGCTCTTCTTCGTAGGGGATAAACTTTCGTGTTGCGCTATCTAATTTTGCTTTTGCATTGTCAATCTTTTTAAATAAAAAGTTATTTATTTTTTTTTGATTGCTGTCTAAAACACTGTTTACTTTTTTAAGCAACTTGGAATTGTTGATATCCAGTATTGATTTAGTAGAATCCTGTGCAAAAACACCATTATTTAGTATAAAGATGCAGCCCAACAGTAGGAGTCGATAAGGCCTGTATTTTAATAGGAGCTGCAACAATTTCATGGTAGGACTAATAACGACTAAAAATACAATTAATTCTGTTTATTTTGTATCTTTAGGTTGCAACTTTTAATATGGCAATTTTAGACGACAATAACACTTTTAAACGCACCAGTAATACCTATCGTTTGGTGATTATGAACGATGATACTTATGACGAGGTAGTCGCGTTCAGACTGTCTAGAACTTCGGTTTATATTGGCTTTAGTGTCAGTTTTATATTATTAGTTGGCTTAACCATTGCGTTAATTGCTTTTACCCCACTTAAGTATTATATACCTGGGTATGGCACCAAGGAAAGTCAAACCGCACTTCAATTATTAAAAATAAGGACCGATTCATTAGAGCAAACCTTACACTATAAGGAACAATATTTAGAAGGGATAAAAAAAGTGCTTTCAGAAGGTAATCCAAAGCAATTGGACACGATTCCGTTGAAACTGCCCGAAAGTTTACCATCAAATGATTAAATTTTCTTGTGAATTTTAATACGAACGATAATAAAAAAAATAAGCCAGTAACCGTTTGGGCTAATTATGCTGGTTTAGGATCACAACTGATTGGTGGTTTATTGTTGTTATTGTATATTGGTAAAAAGGGGGATGCTTATTGGGGTTTCAAGCCAATGTTGATTTGGATATTGCCATTTGCTTTTATTCTTTTCACCTTATACAAAATCATAAAAGAAACAAAATCATAGCCATGTTTATAAAAAAAATGACGCCCATTCTTGGACTTTTCGCACTGGTAAATACCTTATGTTTTTTATTCATGGAAAGTATGCCTTATTTTAATTACTACTTTATTATTGTGGTCAATACGATGTTGATTTTTACGGCATTTGTAAGTTATATACGCATTTTAAAAATGGATAAGAATAACCCGAATGCAATGATTCGTTCTGTTATGTTAGGTACGCTTTTGAAAATGGGGGTATTCGCAATCGCTGCTTTAATTTATGCCAAAACGCAACAAGTAAAGGTGGGTATACCTACCTTATTGGTTTGTATGGGTATTTATCTTTTGTATGCTTGGCTTGAAATTCGATGGGCAACAAAAAAGAATTAGTTTTTCAACCTCATTAAATATTTTTCTTGGCAAAAGTTGAACATCCACTAAACGCGCTAAATGCCTATTTGCCTGATGGTGCATTTGCCCCTGTGGTTGCCTTAATTAATCTATACAAAGTTCATTTAACAGTTACCAAGGCCAGGAAGTCTGTTTTAGGTGATTATCGCCATGCATTCCAAGGCGCCAATCATAAAATTTCGGTCAATGGGAACTTAAATAAATATGAGTTCTTAATCACCTTGCTGCATGAATTAGCACATCTTTTATGTTATGAACAATATAGGAATAGGGTAGATGCACATGGCAAAGAATGGAAAAATATATACGGACATTTACTAGCGCAATTTATACAACAAGGCTTATTTCCTGATGATATCAAAAAGGTATTAAGTAAAACTTTATTAAATCCTGCAGCCACAGCCAATGGGGAAACCAAACTTTTATTAGTTTTGAGAAAGTATAACGAAATAAAAAAAGTGGGGGTGGTACTCGTTGCGCATATTGGAGAGGGTATATTATTTGAAGCTTTAAATGGAAAAATATTTAGGCGCGGCAAAAAGCGCCGTATACGAATTGAATGTGTGGAAGTGGCTACTGGACAGGTTTACTCCTTTAGTGCATTAACTGAAGTGAAGCTAGTGAGTGGGGCGTAGCATTTTATATTTTATAAAAATTGGTATAAAACAAAATACCCGCGATGAATCGGGGGTATTTTAAAATCATCAAAGAGTTTTAAGTAGCATTTTATATTTTATAAAAATTGATATAAAACAAAATACCCGCGAGAATCGCGGGTATTTTAAAATCATCAAAGAGTTTTAACTAGTATTTTATATTTTATAAAAATGGATATAAAACAAAATACCCGCGAGAATCGCGGGTATTTTGAAATCATCAAAGAGTTTTAAGTAGCATTTTATATTTTATAAAAATGCTACTTAAAACTAAGCCACCGCTTGCTTTACTAAAGCAGCTGCTTCGCTCAACTGAATGGCAGATTGAACTTTCAATCCACTCTCGTCAATTAATTTTTTTGCTTCCACTGCATTCGTGCCTTGTAAACGCACAATGATTGGGATATTAATATCACCTAATTTATTGAAGGCTTCAATGACACCAGCAGCAACGCGGTCACAACGAACGATACCGCCAAAGATGTTAATTAAAATAGCTTTTACATTAGGATCTTTCAAAATAATTCTAAATCCAGCTTCTACTGTTTGCGCATTTGCAGTACCACCTACGTCTAAAAAGTTCGCTGGCTCACCACCACTTAATTTTATCATATCCATGGTGGCCATGGCAAGTCCCGCACCATTCACCATACAACCTACATTGCCATCTAATTTAACAAAGTTTAAATTGTATTCGCCCGCTTCCACTTCGGTAGGATCTTCTTCGTTAACATCTCTCATGGCTAATAAATCAGGATGACGCATTAATGCATTATCATCAATATTCATTTTACAATCTACAGCGATCATTTTGTCATCGCTGGTTTTGAATAGGGGATTAATCTCAAGCATGCCACAGTCTAAACCAACATAGGCATTGTATAAATTGGTTACGAATTTCACACAACTTTTAAAAGCATCACCGCTTAGTCCCAAATTGAAAGCAATTTTACGCGCTTGGAAACCTTGCATTGCACCACCAGGGTGTACCCACTCTTTGAATATTTTTTCAGGAGTATTATGTGCAACTTCCTCAATATCCATTCCACCTTCAGTGCTATACATGATTACATTCATTCCTTTGGAACGATCTAATAAAATAGACAAATAAAATTCTTTGGTAGGCTGAGGGCCTTCATAATACACGTCCTGTGCAACTAGTATTTTTGAAACTAATTTACCTGCTGGGCCAGTTTGGATGGTCACTAATGTACCACCTAAAATGTTTTTCGCAAAGGTTTCAATATCAGCTGCTGATTTACCAACCGCGACTCCTCTTTGCTCAGAGCCTACTATTTTACCTTTACCACGACCACCCGCATGTATCTGGGCTTTAACAACGGCGAATTTATTATTGGTTTCACCTGCTATTTTGTGGTAAGCAGTAATGGCAGCGTCCACTGTTTCTGCTGCGATTCCTTCTTGGACTGGAACATTATACTTTTTAAGTAACTCTTTTGCTTGATATTCATGCAAATTCATAAAATCTAAATTTTGGCGAAGATACTAGATTATAGGCATAGAATTATCCTAAAATATATTTTGTTGTTTAAACATTGATTTATATATTTACACTTCAATAATAATTAAATATTATATAACAACAGGGCCTATTGAATTCGCGATAATTTTGCGTATTTTAGTTAGCTCAATAATCAAAAATATAAAATAAATATGAAAAAAATCATTTTCTCAGTTGCCATTGTAGCAGCTACATTCACATTAGTCGCTTTTACAAAAAAGGACAAATCTAACGCAGGAGTTACATTTACAGTAACTGCTCAAAAAAGTAAAGTAGATTGGGTTGGTTCTAAAAAAAGCGATTACCATACTGGATATTTCCCAGTTAAATCAGGTTCTGTTCAAGTAGATGGTGGTAAGTTAGTAGGGGGTAGTTTTGTAATTGATGTTGCTGGTTTAAAAGTAACTGACGAACGTGGTGGTGAAAAATTACAAGGTCACTTGTCTTCTGGCGACTTTTTTGACATTGCAAAATTTGGCGAAGCTACTTTTACGATTACTAAAGTAGATTATATTAATGCAGATAGAGCTACGATAAAAGGTGATTTAAACTTAAAAGGGATTAAGGCACCAGTTACATTTACTGCAATCATCAGAAATGCAGATGACAAAGGTTTTTTTGCTGAAGCTTTCTTACCTTTTGACAGAACTGTTTTTGGAATCAATTATGGTGCAGGTAATGTAGATAAGGATGTGCAATTAGCGATCCATATTTACGGAACAAAATAATATAAGCATTGGCTTTATAAAAAACCCCGTCCCGAGTAATCGGGACGGGGTTTTTGTTTATGAGCTCCCATAACAATTAAATGTCATAGCGCTCCTTTAGTACATGTAAATGATGAAGTGCATGGCCAAAAATGATAAATCCTAATGCATTTACTGAAATAGGATGACCACTTGCGGTGCCCATTGCTTTCATTTGCTCCTCGCTAAAGGAGGCGAATAGTAAATTGGTGGATTGCCTAACTACACGCCATTCAATTAACATATCTTTCCAGTTTCTATTTGCAGCAGTTCCATTTTTTGCATATTCGTTTTCGTCAAAGCCTAATAAAGCCGCTGGTTCTTGTCTTGCGATAGCCAATGCACGATAAGCAAATATTCGTTCCGTGTCAATGACGTGTTGGAGCATTTGTTTGATGGTCCACTTATCGGGTCCATAGGCGAAATTTGTTTTTTCAATTGGGACTGCCGACCATGATTCTGTAATTCTTTCCTGGTATTGTTGTACTAGAATTGAATAATCTTTTCCGCTGGTATAGTTAATATAAACTTGATGTGGGGCACCATATTCTTTTGCACTAGGTCGAGACATGTTTTTTATTTTGGTAAATATGGTATTTAATTACTAATTCTTAGTTTTTTTCTTTTTATCGCTATTCTGTACTGGCGAAATTTTATATGTTTTTGCTAATGCAATGGCATTGGCCGCATTTACAATTCCACCAGTGGTACAAACTTCGGTTAATGATTTATCCGTGTCTCTGTTTGGGATGACATACTTAATACTACCATTATTTGGTTTCCAAACGCTGCTTAAAATTATTTGTTTTACTTGTAGGGCGGTTAACTGGGGAAAATAAGAACGAATCATGGCCGCCATATGACTTACAATAGGGGATGACATGCTGGTGCCTTGTAAATAGCCATAATTATTTTTTCCTGGTAAGGTGGAATATATTTTATTGCCTGGCGAAAGTACATCCACCGTTTTGGTGCCGTAATTACTAAAGTCCGTTAATAAAACATTATTCAAACTAGGATCACTACTTGCCCCAACGGTGATGACATTATTTGCGGTATCCTTGAAACTAGGGGAGTAGGTGTTTGGATAAACTTTTTTAATATCTAAATTATAAAATTCGTTTCCAGCGGAGTGAATTAATAAAACATCTTTTTGTGCAGCATACCTAATTGCGCTATCAACCCAGGCTTGCTCGGGTGAGTAGGATTTGCCAAAACTCATATTGATAATTTTTGCGCCATTATCAACCGCATATCTGATGGCTAAGGCAACATCTTTATCATATTCATCACCATCAGGAACCGTTCTTATTCCCATAATTTTCAAATCTGGATATAAATGATTTACCTGCCAATTGGTGTCCGGTAAACTTGCAACAAGTCCAGCTACATGTGTTCCATGACGTGCATTTGGGCCAGTGATATCATTGTTGCCATAATATTTATCCGAAAAATTAAAATATACATCTTTGATAATATCTCCCCTAATATCAGCAGGAGCCGATTCTTGAGCGCTTGCTGCCTTTTCTTTTCCTTCTATATATTCTTCTAAATCTTTTACAATTTCAGGATAAGTGCTTTCTTTTTCAATACCGAGTATTTTTACAGCCCTTAAATAAGCCATCTTGGTATCAAGTGTCACCCGACCAAAAGGCTGGTAGGATTCTAAAATGGAAACAGTGAAATTTGAATCTGGTAATTCTTTTAATAATATCGCCCCCATTTTTTTTATGGCATTGCTTGCCATTTTTATATATTGAATGGAGGATAAATCATTTTCAGCAACTTTGATTTCATCGGCTGTTTGTTTCCAAATAAAATAAGTGGCTTTTTCTTTTGCACTTAATTGGTTGGTATCAATTTGTTTACCATCATATATGCTTTTATACCGATGATAAATTCTGGTCATTTCTGCAGCAGCTTTATCAATATTTCGGCCATCTTTACCTCCTAAAAAATTCCATCCATGTACATCGTCCACGTACCCGTTTTTATCATCATCCAAATGATTGTTGGGAATTTCTTTTGGATTCGTCCAAAGTAAATTTTTCAATGCCATGTGGTTAGTGTCAATACCACCATCAATGACAGCAACAATTACTGAACTTGCTTTTTGCGGCAGGGTAGCTATTAATTTATATGCTTTATTTAAACTAATGCCATGCACTGAATCAGTCGCGTAATCCTTCCAATGCCAGTTTTGATTATTTTGAGTAGACTGATTATTTTGTGAAAAAGCAAAGTTGCTAATTAAAATTAGCGTTAGTAATAATAACCTAGAAGTAATAATAATTCGATGCATATTTTTTAATCAATTAAATTACAAATTAAATTGAATGCCTTGTGCTAATGGTAAATGGGTACTCCAATTAATCGTATTGGTTTGTCTACGCATGTATGCTTTCCAAGCGTCACTTCCACTTTCTCTTCCACCACCTGTTTCTTTTTCACCTCCAAAAGCACCCCCAATTTCAGCACCACTGGTTCCTATATTTACATTGGCAATACCACAATCACTTCCTTGGTGAGATAAAAATAATTCAGATTCCCTCAAATTTAAAGTCATGATGGCTGATGATAAACCCTGGGGAACGCTGTTTTGTATCGCAATAGCTTCCGCTAAATTCGAATATTTCATTACGTATAAAATGGGCGCAAACGTTTCCTGTTGTACTATTGCATAATGTGGGAGTGCTTCAGCAATACAGGGTTTTACATAACAGCCACTTTCATATCCTGCACCTTCTAATATACCCCCTTCTACTAAAAATATACCCCCTTCTTTTTTACATGCTTCAATTGATTTTAAATACATTTTTACTGCATCTTTATCAATCAATGGCCCCATGTGATTTATGGTATCTAATGGGTTGCCTATTTTTATTTGCTGATAAGCGTTGGTCAATTTTGTTACAAAACTTTCATATACTTTTTCGTGTATGATTAAGCGACGTGTACTTGTACATCTTTGCCCTGCTGTGCCCACAGCTCCAAACACAGCGCCAATTAATGACATATCTAAATCGGCATGTTCTGAAATGATGATGGCATTATTGCCACCTAATTCTAAAATTGTTTTTCCTAATCTTTCTGCAACTGCCGCGTTTAATTGTTTTCCCATTCTGGTGGAACCGGTTGCCGATACCAAAGGAATTCTTGTATCTTTTGTCATCCATTCACCCACTTCAGGTCCACCTTGAATTAAATTATTCACGCCTTCTGGAACTTTATTTTCTTTAAAAACTTTTGCAATTATATTTTGAATAGCATTGCCACACAAGGGTGTTTTTTCACTTGGTTTCCAAACCGTAACATTTCCACAAACCCAAGCAATTGCTGCATTCCAACTCCACACTGCTACAGGAAAATTAAAGGCCGAAATAATCCCCACTATTCCTAAAGGATGCCATTGTTCATACATTCTATGCGAAGGTCTTTCGCTATGCATGGTTAAGCCATATAATTGTCTTGATAGACCTACTGCAAAATCGCAGATATCAATCATTTCTTGCACCTCTCCTAAACCTTCTTGTAAACTTTTCCCCATTTCATAACTTACCAATTGACCCAATGCATGCTTGTCTTTTCTTAAAGCATCTCCCATTTGTCGCACAATTTCACCCCGCTTAGGTGCTGGCCAATTTCTCCATGCTATAAATGCAGTTTGCGCAACAGTGATTAATTTTTCATAAGTTGCTTTATCAGTACTTATTACCTTTCCAATTTCATTATTATCCACTGGCGAAAAAGAAACTATTTCCTGTCCTTTACTTATAAGCCATTGCGTTCCAGTCGAACTGCCTTCGTTTTTATTTTGTAATTGAAGCTGTTGTAAAAATTCCATAGTTGTCTATTATATTTATACTGATATGCCTAGCTACTCTTTAATTTTTTCAATTAGGATGGTCGTGGAAAAGCCCGCTACAATAGGGTTGATAATGACTTTACCCCCATGGGCTATTACTTCTTTTCCACCAACCACTTGGTCAATGGTGTAATCGCCTCCTTTTACAATTACGTCTGGTAATAAAGTGCATATTAATGCAAAGGGTGTTTCTTCTTCAAAAATGACAACAGCATCCACCATCATTAAGTTAGCTAAAACAATCGCTCTACTTTGTGCTGTATTGATGGGTCTTGTGGGGCCTTTTAATTTCCTTACACTTGTGTCACTATTTAATCCTACAATCAAATAATCTGCTTCATTTGCGGCTTGTGCTAAAGAAAATAAATGCCCAGGATGAATAATATCAAAGCATCCATTGGTGAAGGAAATTTTTTTACCAGTCACTTTTAAAGCGGCAATCATTGACTGCGCTTGAGGCACTGTCATTATCTTTTTTTCGATAGCATCTCCTGTTCTCATATTACTTTGCTTGTTTGTTGATAAAAGGTAGCATGATTAAAGCGAGTCCGCCTAATACTATCACAATGATCATTTGCGAAAACCATTGTAAGGTTCCATTGGCCAAGCCAAGCGTGTATTCAATGCCATTTAATTCTAATACCTTGGCCATAAAGAAAGCATAGGCGCCAATGCCACCTGGGGTGATAATCATGCCGATACTCGCATAAGCTAGACAACTTATAGCAGTTGAAAAAGAACTTGCAGTACCTTCTGTTCCATACAATCCAATATAGGTAGCTAATAAATATAAAAACCAAATACTAAAGGAATAAAAGAAGAATAAATTATGTTTTTTTAATTTGGTGGCACTGATGACCCCTTCCCAAATACCTTTGATAATTTTTTTGATAGGGCTGATGATACTTTCAAATTTATGTCTGAGTGTAAAAAATAAAATAACAGCTACAATTACTAAAAATGCAATAATCCCTAAAATTATAAATAAGTTATTATTAGAAGTTGTGGCTGTGCTGCCACCACTTTGTAATTGTTGCCAGCCTGCTTTAATTACATTAAATTGTAAAGTAAGGGCTAGTAAAAATACGATGCCAAGGCTGATCACATCAAAGGCTCTTTCGGCTACAATGGTACCCACAATTTTTTCAGCAGGGACCTTTTCATACTTAGCTAGCAAGGTGCATTTTAACACTTCTCCTAATCTTGGAATGGCTAGGTTGGCCAGGTAGCCAATGAGGACTGCTAAAAAAGTGTTCATGATGGAAGGTTTGTATCCCAGAGGTTCCATGATCAATCTCCAGCGGAGGGCTCTAATAAAATGAGATAAGGCTAAAATGAAAAATATAGGGATAATTAGCCAAAATTTGGACTTAGCCAAGGCCTTGGTAAATTTATCCCATTCTTGTGGGGGAATTTGATGTAAACTCCACCAAATCAGCAATATGCCAAGCAAAAAGAAGAATCCTATTTTTAAAAATTTGGCCATAATCGGGGTTAAATTTTCCTATCTTCTGCAAAATACGACCATTTGTTAAGATATGTGATGGCCGAGGGGGTTTTATTACTGTTTTTTGTGGTTTCTTAAAGTCCTTGGTTTTATGTAACTTTGCAGACTCAAAGATGGTTCTGAGTTAAATTCAAAATGAATGTCTGAAAAAAAACGAATCTTATATATCGCCACAGAAATGTCGCCCTATTTGGAGCTGACCGAATTTGCGGAGGTAATCAATAAGCTCGCAATTAAAAGTAATGACAGTGGCTTAGAAGTACGTTGTATTATGCCAAGATTTGGTGTCATCAATGAGCGCAGACACCGTTTACATGAGGTAGTTCGTTTATCTGGGATTAATGTGCAAGTGGACGGGGATGATTATCCATTACAAATCAAAGTAGCTTCTTTGCCAAATGCAAGATTGCAGGTGTATTTTCTAGAAAACGAGGATTTTTTCAAAAGAAAGCAAATTTTTCATGATGAAAATGAAAAATGGTTTGACGATAACGCCCTTCGCACTATCTTCTTTTGTAGAGGCGCATTGGAAACAGTAAAAAAATTTGGATGGCCTCCAGATATTATTCATTGTAGCGGTTGGATGACCGGTTTAATTCCTGCTTATATCAAAACGGCATTTAAAAAAGAACCCGTTTTTTCAAATGCAAAAGTGGTTTTTACTATTGGACAAAATACTTTCGACGAAAAATTGGGCAAGGATTTTTTAACAAAATCTTTGATCAATACCAATATGAAAGACAAGGATATGGAACCGTTTAAGGATTTAAACAACACGGCATTATTTAGAGGTGGCGCGAGTTACGCGGATGCGATCACTTTTGGTGCTGATGTATTAGATAAAAAATTAGTATCTGAATTTTCAATTGTGAAAGGTAAAAAAGTAGTGCCTTTTAATGGTTGGGATTCCGATTTAACAGAGTATTTAGATTTATACAACGATCTTGCAGCAAAGTAATGATAATTAAATTCATGGCATCAATTCAACCCCTTAAGAAATTTTCTTTTTTCCTTTTTTTAACCCTGATTTTTTCAGCATGTACGCGTATTAGTACTTCTGAATTAGGCTTTGGATTGCTTCCAGCAATGGATGCAGTAAATACCAAGGATACGATATTAATTGTGGAGACACAGTCTGCAGATTATGCAGATTCTATGCGAATCTTCGGATCAGATGAACACATATTAGGTAGCATTACGAATGACCCTATTTTTGGTAACACAACTGCGTCCATGTTTTTCCAATTAAAGCCGGAATTTTTTCCATTTTATTTGCAAGGAGATAAGGATAGCATTATTATTGACTCGGCCGTCTTAATTTTAAGCTACCGTGGTTTTTATGGGGATTCTTCAAAACCGGTTACTTTAAATGTAAGTAAGATTGACGATAAGACGCCATTGGAAATTGGCAAACTATATGCAAGTAACTATCCGAATGCTTATAATATAAAACCAGGGGCAGCATTGGCAAATCCATATACCCTTGATTTTGCAAGAGCGAGGGATTCAATCATTAGTCGTTTTGAATTATCTGCGAATCAAATTAGAATAAAATTATTGCCATCTGCTGCATTGCAGTTTATTAAATTATTTGATACGACCAACGCATATAAAAGTGATTCTACTTTGCGTGAATATTTCAAGGGCTTTGCGATAACCACTAGTGGAAATAGTAATGTTTTAATTCGACTTGGAATGACAGACACGAACACGAAGCTTGGTTTATATTATAGA
>Ga0208942_1000154_pt1 | contig 32262 bp, 28 predicted proteins | sample GreLakmeSU08MSRF_FD_187704 | JGI IMG/M metagenome (GOLD analysis project Ga0208942, IMG submission 187704) | Freshwater lentic microbial communities from great Laurentian Lakes, MI, USA - Great Lakes metaG SU08MSRF (SPAdes) | ecosystem: Environmental > Aquatic > Freshwater > Lake | place: Great... | reverse complement strand
AAAGAGAGCATCAACTATGGAAACGACACATCGAGTCGAATCTCCACTCATCCAGGTGGGCAGGCAGCAAATGTTTCGACTTGGATTACTCGCACAAATGCGAAGGCTCAGTTAGTAGCCCGCGTAGGTAATGATCCCGTTGGTTTTGCATTGATATCAGATTTGGATAAATATGGTGTGGATCATATGAATCTTATGCGCTCAGGGCGTCCTACCGGTGTCGTCGTTATCTTGGTCGATGCCAATGGTGAGCGCACCATGTTCCCTGATAATGGCGCCAACGCCGACCTTGAGGTAAGTGATCTTCCCCCGCTCGATGGCTTTGATGGTGTGTATCTGAGTGGCTATGCACTTCTAGATTTTCGCAGTCGCGATGTAGTCCTTGCCATGGTAAAAAAGATCAAAGCCGCAGGCATCCCGATCTTCTTCGATCCCACCACCACTGGGGCAATGAAGATCGTCTCTCGTGAAGAGGTTTTGTCGTGGGTATCTCTCATGGATGGGATCTTGCTCAATGCTGAAGAGGCGATCTATCTCGGTGGCGATTCGCAGATCGAGCTCGCAGAAGAAAACCTGAAGGCTTACACACCACTTGTTGTAATCAAACTTGGTTCACGAGGTGCAATGGCCATCTTCAAGGATGAATCAGTCAGAGTCGCGGCGGTGACAACTAATGTCGTCGATACAACGGGGGCCGGAGATTCATTTGCAGCAGGTTTTATTCCTATGTGGTTACAAACACATGACCTTGATCAGGCCTTAACGGCTGGAACATCACTGGCGGCAAAGTGTGTTGCGACAGTTGGGGCGCGCCCTCCCCTGAATTAACCCCTGCAGTTGGCACAATTCCCTCATGGCAACGACACCAACGAAGAGCAAGGTTAAGAAGGCAACTGGTCCAAAACCCGGTGAATATCCCGGCAAGATCGTTGATATCGATGTCTCCAAAGAAGTCTCCGAATCATTTCTGGAGTATGCCTACTCTGTTATCTACTCGCGCGCACTCCCGGATGCACGCGATGGTCTCAAGCCTGTTCATCGCCGCATCCTTCATCAGATGGCAGATATGGGTCTGCGACCTGAGCGAGGACATGTAAAGAGTGCACGTGTTGTCGGAGAGGTTATGGGTAAGTTGCACCCACACGGTGATGGTGCAATCTATGACGCACTCGTGCGAATGGCGCAATCCTTTTCAATGCGCTTACCGCTCATAGATGGTCATGGAAACTTCGGATCACTCGATGCGGGCCCAGCCGCGATGCGCTACACCGAGGCACGTCTTGCAATGGCGGCGATGGCAATGGTTGCTGAGGCCGATGAGGATACGGTCGATTTTGGTCCCAACTACGATGGTCAACTCTCAGAGCCATTAGTCCTACCCGCTGCATATCCCAATCTGCTCGTTAACGGTGGCTCTGGAATCGCCGTGGGCATGGCCACAAATATGGCCCCGCATAATCTAGGAGAAGTAATCGCGGCAACTAAGTTTTTGATAGAAAATCCATCTGCAACTCTTAAACAGCTGATGAAATATATTCCAGGCCCAGATTTTCCAACGGGTGGTGAGCTCGTAGGTCTAGAAGGAGTGCGTGAGGCATATGCCACGGGTAAGGGGACGTTTAAAGTCCGTGCCAGTGTCGAGGTCGAAAAGGTCTCCTCACGCAAAATGGGAATCGTCATCAAAGAGCTGCCATTTACAATCGGGCCTGAAAAAGTCGTCGAGCGAATCGCAGCCCTGGTAAAGTCAAAGAAGATTCAAGGCATTAGCGACATTATTGATCTCACCGACGGACAAACTGGCACCAACGTGGTCATCGAACTCAAAAATGGCTTTGAGGCCGTCAAGGTCCTTGAACAGCTCTACGCATTGACCCCGATGGAGGATGGCTTCTCTATCAATGCCGTTGCACTGGTGAAAGGTCGTCCTCAGACACTGGGTTTGAAAGAGTTGCTCAAAGTCTTTATCGAGCACCGTATAGAGGTCGTGCGCCGACGTAGCGAATTCCGAAAAGGCAAGGCGCAGTCACGCTTGACTTTAGTCGATGGACTTTTGAAGGCGATTATCGATATTGATAAGGTCATCAAGATCATTCGATCAAGCGATGATGCAGCAACTGCGAAGGAAAAACTCATCAAGGAGTTCAAGTTAAATGATGAACAGGTCACATACATCTTAGATATGCCCCTTCGTCGATTAACCAAGATGAGCAAATTAGAGCTTGAAACTGAGCAGAAAGAACTCAAATCTCTGATCGCTGAACTCACAAAACTACTCAAGAGTGAAGATGCGATTAAACTCCAAGTCTCTGATGAGTTAAGTGCAGTAGCTAAGTCTTTCGCTACGCCTCGTAAGACGAGAATTGGTGCGCCTTAATCTCGGCTAGAATACGGTGTGATTTCAACTCAGGCCCTAGAACTTCGTGCCGGTGCTCGCCTGCTGATTAAAGGTGTGACCGTTCGTATCAATAGTGGTGACCGCATCGGTTTTGTGGGTCGAAATGGTGCAGGTAAATCAACCCTGGCCAAAGTACTGGCCGGTGAGACTATGCCTGCTGGAGGCGCAGTGAACCGCACGGGCAAGATCGGTTACTTACCCCAAGATCCACGCACGGGCGATGAGCCGGGCTCGGTAATCGAGCGCATATTATCGGCCCGTAACTTAGATCAAATCTCTCATCGGATGCGCCAGGTGGAGGAGGAGATGTCGAGCACCGAGGGTGATGCACTTGAAAAGGCGATGGAGCGATACACCCGGGTTGAGCACGAGTTCAGCACCGCAGGTGGATATGCAGCAACTGCCGAGGCCGAGGCGATAGCGACATCGTTAGGCGTTACCGAGGCCGTCTTTGCCCACGAACTTTCAACCCTATCTGGTGGCCAGCGAAGGCGCATCGAACTTGCACGGATCCTATTTAGTGGGGCAGAGACGCTCTTACTCGATGAGCCGACTAACCACTTAGATGCCGATTCGATTATCTGGCTACGCGAGTTCCTCTCTAAATACTCGGGCGGCCTCGTGATTATCTCTCACGATGTGCACTTGATTGAGACCGTCGTAAACAAGGTCTTTTATCTCGATGCTAATCGCAACGTCATCGATGTTTATAACTTGGGTTGGAAGGCCTACCTACTACAGCGCGAACAGGATGAGCATCGCCGAAAGAAAGAGCGGGCCAACGCTGAGAAACGGGCAGAGATTTTACAGAAGCAGGGCGAAAAGATGCGTGCCAAGGCATCAAAGGCGACTGCCGCTCAAGGGATGTTACGTCGCGCCGAGAAACTTCGCTCTAATTTGGAGGATGTACGCGTGAGTGACAAGGTGGCACGTCTTCGCTTTCCAACCCCTGCTCCATGTGGCAAGACGCCTCTATCTGGTGAAGAGCTTTCAAAGTCTTATGGCTCTCTAGAAATCTTTACCGATGTCTCCTGTGTCATTGATAAGGGATCGCGCGTTGTGATCCTGGGTCTTAACGGTGCTGGCAAGACAACTCTGCTGCGTATCTTGGCCGGTGAGCTCGAATCCGATACCGGAACCGTCGAACATGGCCATGGACTCAAGATTGGTTACTACGCCCAGGAGCATGAATCCTTGGATTTTGATCGCACGGTGCTCGAAAACATGATGTCGGCAACTCCCGATCTACGCGAGCCCGAGGCACGCAATACTTTGGGCTCATTTTTATTTATTGGCGATGATGTGCACAAACCTGTGAAGGTTTTATCAGGTGGAGAGCGCACTCGCTTAGCCCTTGCCGTCCTAGTCGTCTCAGCGGCCAATGTCTTATTACTCGATGAACCTACAAATAACTTAGATCCCGCATCAAGGGCAGAGATCCTGGGAGCCTTGAGTGAGTATCAAGGCGCAGTCATCATGGTCAGCCACGATGAAGGCGCAGTCCAATCCCTAAAACCTGAGCGCGTTATCTTGCTACCCGATGGTGATGAGGATCTCTGGAAAGAGGAGTACTTCGACTTAGTCGCTATCGACTAGTGATTACTCAAGCATCGATATGTTCGCGATCAATCTCGGCGTTGGCAATGAACTCTTTGCGTGGTGCTACATCACTTCCCATGAGGAGCTCGAACATGGCCTCGGCCGCCGTGGCATCTGAGACGGTAATTCGGCGCAGGGTGCGGGCATCTGGCTCCATTGTCGTCTCGCGCAGTTGGTCGGCATCCATCTCCCCAAGACCTTTATAACGCTGAATCGGCTCTTTCCATCTCTTGCCGCTCTTCTTTAACTCGGCAGTAATTTTCTTCATCTCATCATCGCTATAGGTGTAGATGTATTCGCCCTTTTTTCCCGCCCCACCCATGACTTCAATGCGGTGCAGAGGTGGGATTGCGGCAAATACTCGACCCGAGTCTATGAGTGGGCGCATATAGCGATACATCAGAGTCAGCAGTAGACAACGGATATGCGCACCATCGACGTCGGCATCAGACATGAGTATCACTCGACCATAACGCGCCTCATCTAGCTCAAAAGATTTTCCAGAGCCGGCGCCAATCACCTGGATGATCGAGCCACACTCTTTATCTTCGAGCATCTGTGACAGCGATGCCTTCTGTACATTCAGGATCTTTCCACGAATCGGCAAGATCGCTTGGAACTCACTATTGCGGGCCGCCTTAGTCGTCCCAAGGGCAGAATCGCCTTCGACGATAAATAACTCAGTGCGCGTGACATCTTCTGAGCGACAGTCTGAGAGCTTTGTCGGGAGCGATGATGACTCGAGGGCGTTCTTGCGCCGCTGGAGATCTTTATGGGCGCGTGCAGAGATACGTGTGCGAGATGCAGCCGCGATCTTCTCAAGGACCAAACGCCCATTTGCCTTATCGATGCGCTTAGTTGTGTTGAAATACTCTTTCATCCTCTCTGCAACAACTGCTGCAACTATTCGCGTTGCAGCTGCCGTCCCTAGAACCTCCTTAGTCTGACCTTCAAACTGTGGCTCCGACATTCGTACCGTGATTACGGCCGTCATCCCCTCAAGAATGTCATCTTTGATGACATCGCCCTCTTTGTTGGCCAACGTCTTACTTGAGCGCAGGGCCTCATTGACGACCTTGAGCAGTGAGCGCTCAAAGCCCAACACATGCGTACCACCCTTGGGTGTTGCGATGATGTTGACGAAGGAGCGGGCAGTGCTCTCAAAGCCATTACCCCACTTCATGGCGATATCAACCTCCATATCGCGCTCAACATCGGTTGAGACCATATGACCCTTGTCATCTAAGACGGGCACCGTCTCCTGGTAATGACCGGTGCCATAAATACGAATGACATCACCGATTCCCTCATCGGGCTGCAAGAAATTACAGTATTCAGTGATTCCACTCTTATGAAAAAAACTCTCACTCGTCTTTACCTTGGTGCGATTATCGTTGACTATGAGCGTCAAACCAGGAACTAAGTACGATGTTTGGCGGGCGCGGGCGTAAATCTCCTCTAACTCATGCTCTGCCTCTTTAAGGAAAATCTGGCGATCACTCCACCATTTGATTCGTGTGCCGGTCACTTTGCTCGAGATTTTTCCGATGATGCGCAGGCCCGACTTTGCCTCGAATGGCGCCTTCGGTCCATCTCCATCGAAGATTCCTGCGATGCCACGTTGAAAAGACATCCAGTAGATCTTGCCATCACGATCGACTTCGGCATCAAGACGTGATGCAAGAGCATTCACGACCGATGCACCAACACCGTGCAGACCACCAGATGCTGCATACGATCCACCACCGAACTTTCCACCAGCATGGAGTTTTGTTAAGACAACTTCAACACCGGTCAAACCAGTCTTTGGCTCCTTATCAACTGGGATACCTCGGCCATCATCATGGACTTCAACCGAGCCATCGGATTCGAGATTAATCTCAATTTTTTTACAGTGTCCGGCTAAGGATTCATCGACAGAGTTATCGATGATTTCCCACAAGCAGTGCATAAGGCCACGTGAATCGGTAGAGCCGATATACATTCCGGGGCGTTTGCGTACGGCATCGAGGCCTTCAAGAACCGCTAAATCCTTGGCCGTATAACTATCCTGCACATTTGACGCTACATCTTTACCGGCCACGGGGCGAAAGGCTATCCCTGGGTGTGCCAAATCACCTGCAAGCGCGCCGACCCCTCCTGCAGATAGCCGGAAATGGAGCTTAATTCCGAAATTCTCAGTAAATTACTGTGAAATAAACGAGCGGGGAATAAAAAAATGTGGTTTCCTGTTCCATAGAAAGTAAGCATCTAAGGAGAGGGATAGAAGTCCATGTCAGATCAAGTGATGTTCGATTCGGTACCTCTTAACGCCCTTGACCGCTGTGATCGCTGTGGGGCGCAGGCTTATGTGCGTGCAGTACTTCTCAACGGCGGCGAGCTTATGTTCTGTGCCCACCATGGCAAGGAGTATGCCGAGAAGTTAAAGACAGTGGCTGCAAAGATTATCGATGAGAGCGAAAAGCTCGTCGAATCACCTGTTCTTTAGCCTACTTCTCTTCCTTATTTCTTTTTCGCTATTTGTTGGCTTAATCCAAATAATCGCGCAAAACCTGACTTCGTGATGGGTGGCGAAGTTTGGACATCGTCTTTGACTCGATCTGGCGAATACGCTCACGTGTAACGCCATAGACCTTGCCGATTTCATCAAGAGTCTTTGGTTGGCCATCGGTGAGACCAAAGCGCATCGCAACTACTCCGGCTTCGCGCTCAGATAATGTATCCAACACCGAGTGCAACTGTTCTTGTAGCAAAGTGAATGAGACTGCATCGGCAGGTACAACGGCCTCTGAGTCTTCAATGAGATCTCCAAACTCTGAGTCTCCCTCTTCACCCAATGGTGTGTGAAGTGAGATCGGTTCGCGACCGTACTTCTGCACTTCGACAACTTTTTCAGGTGTCATATCAAGCTCTTTGGCTAGCTCTTCAGGGGTGGGTTCGCGGCCCAGATCTTGAAGCATCTGGCGCTGTACACGTGCCAACTTATTAATGACTTCGACCATATGGACTGGGATACGAATCGTACGAGCCTGATCGGCCATCGCGCGAGTGATTGCCTGACGAATCCACCATGTGGCATATGTTGAGAACTTGTAACCCTTTGTGTAATCAAACTTCTCAACGGCGCGGATCAGACCTAAATTTCCCTCCTGAATGAGATCAAGGAAGAGCATTCCTCGGCCTGTGTAACGCTTGGCAAGAGAGACGACCAGACGCAAGTTGGCCTCGAGTAGGTGATTCTTGGCTCGCTTTCCATCTTCAACGAGCCAGTCCAGTTCGCGCTTGAACTTCTTCTCTAACTTCTTTTCATGCTTGAGCTTTGATTCGGCAAATAGTCCAACCTCAACACGAGTTGCGAGCTCCACTTCAAGCTCGGCGTTGAGCAGAGGTACACGACCGATCTGCTTCAAATAATCCTTGACTGGATCTGCTGTGGCACCTGCAGTCATGACCGTCTGCTCAGGTGGAAGATATTTGATCTCACGTTGGACGATCTTCATCTTCTCGATGAAGTAGTTCATGAGATCCTCAAGATTTTTCAACGAGCCCAGAGAGACTGCCTCTGCTGCGGTTTTGGCCGACTTTTCATTGAAGGTCTTCATCTCGAACTGTTGCTGAATCTGCTTGTAAGTAAGTGCACGTGATTCAGCCTCGGCGATGCCGTAACGGGTGGGCGCCGCTGCATTGTTGATCTTTGAGTTGACTGCCTCAATAACGATGTTGACGTTTCGTAAATCCTTCTTTAATTTCTCACGCTCGTTCTTATCCTCTTCCTCATCTTCGGAATCAAAATCTGCCAATGTGAAGGAGCCTTCGGCCTTGCTGGATTCATCAGAGAGTGTGACGACACGGACCTTATCTTCAGCATCGACTAGTTCGACCGCCTCGGCGATAAGGGTCTCAACATCCTCGAGCTCAACCTCCTCGAGCTCAACCTCCTCACCATCAATGGTGACTACCGCTGCCTTACCAGTCTTGATCTTCTCTACTGCTACCTTCGTCTCAATCAAGGCGTACTCGGCTTTTTTCAATATGCGCGAAGGCTTTCCAAGTCCAGCTTTACGAAGTTTCTCAGTAAGCAATGGGATCTCAAGGGCTAGTGCGCGAGCCTCATCTACTAACTCTTTATCAATCTTTTTTGGGATGCGATTGATTGATGTGACCCCACGTCGCTCGAGTTCGAGCACAATCTCATTGTTACGAGATACTGCCTGTTTGGCATCGACGATCGCCTGCACATCTTTTGCACTCAGAACTACTTTCAGCTCTATCTTGGCCGGCTTCTTTGCCGCTACCGCTTTTTTCACAACGGCTTTTTTTGCTGCCGGTTTCTTTAGCGCTGACTTCTTGGTAGGAACGGATTTTTTCTTATCGTTCTTATTCTTTGCCTTGTTTTTGAGCGCACTAAATACAGCCACAATGTTCCTTTGGTTTTATCAGCGAGGCGCTGAAGCGATGGGTATATTATAATTTATCCACAGGCCAAATTGCACATCGAACACCCCGTTTTTAGAGGTTCAGGCCATCGCGAGCGCGGATCTGATCACATCTCCCACTAACTCAACCTCAACGAGGAAGCCATCGTGGCCAAAAGGTGATGAGATCGTGATTAATGGTGCGGCAAATGGGGCCAACTCGGCAATCTCAGCCTGCAGGCGCACAGGAAATAATCGATCACTATCGATAGCCACGGCAACAACGGGGATCTGTATGCCCGCAAGAGCCGCTGCGACTCCCCCACGCCCGCGCCCAAGATCGTGGCTGCTCATCGCCTCGCTCAGGGCGATATAGGTATTGGCATCAAAGCGATGTGAGAGTTTGTGCGCCTGATGATCCAAGTACGACTCGATGGCATAGCGACCTGTCTCATCCCCCTGGAGCTCACGGCCAAAGCGCACATCCATCTCGGCCTCGGTGCGATACGTCAGATGAGCGATGCGTCTGGCGATACCCATACCCTCGGTCGGACCCGATGGCTTGTCGTAATAATCTCCGCCATGAAAGTAGGGATCTGCCTTGATGGCACGGATTTGAATCGAAGAAGTGCCTATCTGATCTCCCGTTGCAACTGCCGTTGAGCCAATGGTGCAGATCGCACCGACTCGATCCGGAAGCTGCACGGCCCACTCCAAAGAGCGCATCCCGCCCAGAGATGGACCTACTGCAAGTCGATATTTTTTTATTCCCAGCAGATCACTAAAGGCGACCTCGGCTGCGACCATATCCCTGATAGTTAGAGATGGAAAACGCGAGCCATAGCGCACTCCATCGGGAGCAAGGGATGCCGGGCCCGTAGAGCCCTGACATCCGCCGATCACATTTGGACAGAGAACGAAGTACTTATCGCTATCAAAGGGCAGACCCGGTCCCACCATCGATGGCCACCATCCATTGATATCGGCCCAACCCGTTAATGCATGGTTGACCAAGATGGCGTTATCGCCCTTATCATTTAACGATCCCCAGCTTTGATAGGCGATCGTTATGTTCTTTAGGCTCTCGCCGCTTTCTAGGGCTAAGTCACCAATATTTACGAAGAGGCGATCACCAGGTGCATGGGTTTCTAGCCATGCACCAGTGACCAACTCCTGTGTCGCAATCATTACTTGGCTGCTGCAAACCCATCCGCAAGATCGGCCTTGATGTCCTCGATATCCTCAAGGCCAACAGATAGCCGGATCAATCCAGGTGTGATGCCTGTATTTAATAGCTCATCTGGCGATAACTGTGAGTGTGTTGTGGAGGCTGGATGAATCACTAGAGATCGCACGTCACCGATATTTGCAACATGTGAGTGCAAAGTCAGAGCCTCAACAAACTTACGGCCAGCCTCGATGCCACCCTTGATTTCAAAGGAGAAGACGGCACTTGCGCCCTTCGGAGCATATTTTTGCGCCAAGCTGTTGTAGGGCGAGCTTGGCAGGGATGAGTAATGCACCTTTTCAACCTGCGGATGTGCCTCAAGCCATGTTGCTATGACCTTGGCATTCTCCACATGCGCCTTCATACGAAGGGTCAACGTCTCAAGACCTTGGGCAAGTAGCCATGCATTAAATGGTGAAACACATGCACCAATATCACGAAGCAGAGTCAGGCGAATCTTGAAGATGTAAGCCAAGTTAGCTCCGAAGGCGCTACCGACTCCGAGGGCTTGGGCATAGACCAGGCCATGATAGGAGGGGTCGGGAGTATTAAAGCTAGTGAACTTCTCTGGATATCGGGCGTAATCAAAGTTGCCCGAATCTATGATCGCTCCGACTACGGCATTGCCATGTCCTGAGAGAAACTTAGTCGCCGAATGCACGACAACATCTGCGCCGAACTCAATTGGCTTGATCAGATATGGCGTAGCAACAGTGTTATCTACGATGAGTGGTACATGGTTTTCGTGTGCAACCTTGGCAACAGCTGCAATATCCAAGATATCGTTATTGGGATTTGAAATCGTCTCACCAAAGAATGCTTTAGTGTTAGGACGCACGGCCTTGGCCCACTCCGCTGGATCATTCGGGTTCTCGACGAATGTGACCTCAACACCAAATGAAGGCAAGGTGTAGTGAAAGAGGTTATAAGTACCACCGTAGAGATACTTGGAAGAGACGATGTGATCGCCTGCGGTTGCAACGGCCAAGACTGCAAATGTCGTCGCCGCCGATCCTGATGAGAGTAGGAGCGCGGCAACGCCACCTTCAAGAGATGCTATTCGCTTCTCAACAACGTCCTGAGTTGGATTCATGATACGTGTGTAGATATTGCCAAGCTCTGCTAACCCAAATAGATCTGCAGCATGCTTTGTGTCACGGAATTGATAGGCAGTGGTTTGATAGAGCGGTAGTGCACACGCCCCAGTCGTTGGATCTGCAATCTGCCCAGTGTGAATCTGACGGGTTTCGAATCCCGCTTCCTCGAGTGAAAATGATGACATGTGCTGTGTATTCCTTCCCAGTTATGGGAGCACTCAAAAATGTATGCCGAAGCACCATGGATGTGAGTGATCCACGCTTATCGATGGCAGTGTTGCTATCGACCTGGTCTTCACCCGGAGCACCCCACCGTGGTGGAGGGTTGCCGTCTAGCAAGCCGGGGCTATGCGCTAGAACTCATGACCTGGCAGGAGGTTAGCAGAGGCCTCTCATTATTCAAAAATACCTGCCGTGACCTTGGGGTGAAGCTCGGTTCGCATTGCGGCAAATGCGCCAGCGGGCCAGCCCGAGCCAAAGACGCGACGTAACAGGATGGTCAGTGAATAGGCGGGTTGGTCCTCTGTGGCGCGATTAAGGGCGCGATAAGCCAACTGGGTATCACCCTTTTCATAGGCAAGGGTGGCAAATAGGCATGCTACGGGGGCGACATAGCCAACGGGGGCGACTTGGAGCAGGTAATGCCACATCGCCCAATACACCTGGAAGCTTTCTGCGTTATGTGAGCCCAAGGCAAAGTCGCGCACCTGAATATCACTCAAGGAGCCCAATACCCGTGCAATGTTCTGCGGGGTACTGGACTCTCCAAATTTTTCAAACTCGCCAGCTAAATCAATCACGGCGGTGGCTCCTTCGCGCTGGTACTCATTGATATCAGGTGAATCCTCAATGACTGTAAAGCTATTTACAAGAGAGATAAATGCACCATCGCTTGCAGTTGTGGTGGGTATGAGCGATAGAGCCTGTTTTTCGGTAGACATAGTCTTCTCATTTCGTAAAGCGGGTAGGGGCCGATACAACAGTGACGGTTGCCACCGAGGTTTTTATAACGTGTCCAGTAATGGCTCGTACTGTGCCGTTGTGAGAAAAGCTGCCATTCCAAGTCGTGATTACAGTCACCACATAGGTGCCAGGTTTTCTATATGTATGTGTGATCGATTGATTGGGAAATGGGGAGCCTGTATCACTCGTCGCCCAGATCGATCCATCACCGTAGGACCAGATGAAGCCTGGACGAAGAGTGACATCAACGATCTCACCAATGATGTCGACTCTGCTCGCAAAGATTTTTGGCAGATCGATCCAAAAGATCACTGGCACATGTGTTAGCGCTTCAAACTCGGGTTGAAATGCTATGCCGGCAGTGGGTACCAACTTGGTAAGACGATCACTCAGATTCACCTTTTGGGTATACGTTCGTGGCTTTGCGGTTCGTGGTTTGTAGGTGCGCTTTACATAGGGCGCAGGGCTTGGCTTGGGCGGAAACCAGAGAGTGGCAGATGGCGCAGGCCGGGGTGCTCTCTTTGTTCTCGTGTTTGCATCGCCCTTACGTGCCTCAATGATGATTTGGTTGTCATGGGTATAAACATCCACACATGCACTCTCACTGCAATCGGCAAAAGCCGGTGCAGGGATGGCAAAGAGCAGAGTCAGTGCGATGGTGAAGATCAGTCTCATGCGCCAGACCATAAGCGTGGGTACTGACCCACATGAAGGCTCACCGTACTAACTGTGGATAGGTGTGGCACTCTTGCGCAATGGTTGCGCGCGATGGGGATGGTTGGGTCCAGTGCGATTGCGGGGCAAAACATTGGGGCCTACATGGCGCCGCAGGAGTCTTACTTGTGCGCGGAGATCAAATCTTGCTCCAGCACCGAGCCCCGTGGGTGCATAACGGAGATACCTGGGGAATCCCTGGGGGTGCACGTGATTCTCACGAGTCCACAATCGAGTGTGCATTTCGTGAGGCCGTTGAGGAGACTGGTATTCAAACTAACTATCTGACTCCATTACATACCTTCACCGACAATCACGGTGGCTGGCGCTATGACACTGTCATTGCACAGGCCAGTGATGCGCTGGTTGCTCATGAGGTAAATGATGAATCACATGAAGTGCGATGGGTCGATATCGAAAAGGTTGTTGAGCTACCTCTTCATCCAAGTTTTGCACGATCCTGGCCTACATTACAAAAACTGCTTGATGACCTTGTCAGCCCAGGTTAAGTCACTCTCACCGCTATGAGCCACTACCACCACTGTTGCACCCTGCTCTGCACGCTTTTGTAAAACTTTTATGATACGCGCCTTGCTCGCCTGATCCTGCGCGGACAGGGGCTCATCTAGAAGCAAGACTGGCGTGTTTTGAGCAATGGCTTGAGCAAGAGATACCCGTTGAGATTCTCCCCCTGATAAAGATGTGACGATACGCTCTGAGATCTTGGTCAGGGCGAGTGATTTCAAGACCTCGTCTGCCATTCCCGCCATCTCAATAATTTGGCGTACTGTAAATCCCAGTGTAAAGCTCTGATTTTGAATTGCGACGGCGCGCAGACGTGAGAGTTCCAATGGCGCGCTCAGAATCGGGTGGATGTCATCGATAGTGATCGTGCCCTTATCGGGGGCGATATCACCTGCAATAGCCGCCAATAATGTTGATTTGCCACATCCATTTGGGCCAAGAATCACAGTGATGGAGCCTGCAGGAATCTGCTCACTAAAGTCCTGGATAATTCGGCGTCCATCGCGAATGATCGTGATCTCATTAATCGTGATCACTGTGTTTTCCAGAGATTACTCCGAAGGCTTACAAGAGCGATCAGTATCGGAGCACCGAGTAGCGATGTAGCCAGACCGATGGGCAGCTCATTCGGGGCAAAAACTGTTCTTGCGAAAGTATCAGCGATCAGAACGATGAGTGAACCAATCACTGCGCTCTGCCCGATGAGAAGGCGATGTGAGGGACCATAGATAAAACGTGCAATATGCGGGGCGGCAAGACCAATGAAGGCGATAGTCCCAACTGTGCTGACTGCTCCACCCGAAAGAAGTGAGAGCGCCACAAGAGCAATCAGGCGAAGCCTTCTAGGATCGACTCCTAGATGAAATGCAGTTGAATCACCGAGGGAGAGTCGATCTAATGAGGGCGCAATTGTGTAGGCGATCAATAATCCTGCGATAGTGGTAATGGTTATCCCGATGAGATTCTCTTTGGTCACCAATGCCAGTGATCCAAAGCTCCAAAAAGATATTGATCGCGCATCTGCACGGTTGGCAATGAGCGATAAAATTGCAGCAAGAGATGATATGACTGCAGAGACGGCGATTCCAACGATAATCAGGGCGAATGATGAGAGCTCAAGGCGCAAAGCCGCCAACTTGAAGGTCATCGCCGTAGTGAGCAAAGCCCCTACAACACCACAGATGATCGCTCCCACTGAGCCCACCTGTGCAAGGCCGATCAATATTCCTACGACTGCTCCAAGAGTTGCACCGGCAGTGGTTCCCAAAATGGCCGGCTCAGCCAGAGCGTTATTGCATGCTCCTTGAGCAAGAAGGCCCGCGATACCCAGTGCCGCACCGATGATCACAGCGGCTATGACTCGAGGCAACCTGATCTCCCACAAGATCGCATTACTTCCTGGATGAAGAAGTGCCGACCAAAAACTATCAATCTGCGTAGCCCCCACGGATAGGGCAAGTAAGAGGCAGATGATGAGCGCTAAGAAAGGGGCAGTCTTTTTCATGGAGCCACCTCTTTTAATGCTTGAGCCAGCGCCTCTACGAGAGAAGGGGTTCGTGGACCGAATGAGAGAAGCAGCGAGTCATCGACATCGATAATCGCTCGATTTTTTCCAGCCTTTGTCTGCGCCACCCCTGGAAGTTTGATTAAGCCATTGACTCCCCCCACTGATTCGAGCCCCTTAGTCATCACCAAAAGCACATCTGGATCTAGCAAGGCCAAACTCTCCGCCGTCAATGTATTAAACGGTCGAGAGAGCGAGCGTGCTCCAATATCAATGGCCCCGATTGATTGCACCATTGAATCAGCACCTGAACCAGGGCCACCGATCAGATAGATTGAAGAGGTCCCGCGTAAGTAAAGAAAAGCGACTCGTGGCTTAGCCGAAAGCTTTATCTGCGATAAGGAGCGCTCTATCTTCGTAACCAATAGTTCTGCTTGGCTCTGTGCCCCGATTGCAACACCCACCGCTCGCACTTTTTTCGCAATATCGGCAAGGGTCCAACTCTCTGGTGTCTGCACGACTTTGATACCAGTTGATCGGATTTGATTGAGAGCGCTCTGGGGACCCGTTGATGCATCTACGATGACAAGATCGGGTTGTAAGGCGATTACTTTTTCAGGTAGTACCTGATGCCCTGAGGTGACGATAGGAATATCTTCTTGCCCAGCCCCAGTACTTGAAATATCACGTCCCACAAGAATCGAAGAAGCATTCAGGGATTTCATAATCTCGCCAACACCATTTGCCAAAACCACCACTCGAGAGACCGAGAAAGAACCTTTTTCTGAGAGTGAAATCGCTCTCACATCATTTGGTGAGATTGTGTAACTGCTCACAGGCGCTATCGCTGAGCATCCAGAGAGAAGAAGACTGAGCGCGATAATAAAGGCTTTCCTCATGGGAGTAGTCTCTCAAAGTTTTTAGCGACAGATTGTTGTGTCCTGTCGGATAAGGGTTTTTGAGCAATAAATTAAACTCTTTTCATGAAGAGAGCGGTTGTGTTTGGCATTGCATTGGTTCTCATGACCGCTGCCCCTGCAGCCGCAGTCTCGATCACTGGTGCCTCGGGCCAGATCCTGAGCGTTTCGAGTACAACTGCAAAGAGCGGATCACTGCTCACTGTCACTGGCAAACGCTTTGATGAGACCGTTGGGATCTATCTTGCATTTTGTGTTGTGCCTAAAAAAGGTGAACCGCCAACACCGTGTGGCGGTGGAGTCAATAAGGCGGGAATGGGTGAGGCGTCCTTTTGGATCTCATCGAATCCTCCTCCCTATGCCATTGGTCTTGTAGATGAGTTCTTACCCGGCGGCGGCTTTACCCAAAAAGTGAGAGTCTCAAAACGTATCGGCAAGTTCGATTGCACCAAGGTCAAATGTGCAATAACAGTGAGAGCCGATCATCTACGAAGTTCAGATCGAAGCTCGGACATGTTTATTCCAATTAAGATCAAATAAGGAGAAAAGTGAAAAAGTTAGTGCTCGGTATTCTTTTAGTCTCATTCTTAATGCCTGTCGCAGCCTTCGCTGCTCAGACAAAGTTTGTCGGTGGGCCTCTGACCAACCTTGAATCCCAGGGTGCAACGATAAATATCACCCTTTCAAATGTCCCAACCAAGGGTGGTCTTTACATCCAGCAATGCGTAGAGGCTGCTGCCGGAACACGCTCGGCGCTATGTAACAAGGCCGTTGAACTCTGGATATCTACCGCCCAAGGTGCATCCTTTCTTCCGAGCGATCTCATCAAGTTCAAGCCAACGGGTAGCTACGTGGTGGCAGCGACAACGGTTGATTGCACGGTTTCAAAGTGTGGAGTATTCATGCGCTTTGATCACACGGTTCCTGGTGATTTAACGGAGGATCAATTCTTTCCTCTGACGTTCAAGGCTGCCCCGACTGGCAGTGCGGCCCTTGCAGCCGATGAAATCACCGCGACAATAAACGGCATTTCAGTGAGTACGAGGGCCCCGGCTACCTTGGCTTATCGCCAAGTCGGTGCACTAGTTGCAACATCAAAGGCTGGCGCTGCACTTACATACAGATCTCTCGCTCCGACCTGCTCACTCAAAGGTAGCGAAGTGACCGCTTTGACCGGTTCGGGTGAGTGTGCGATCGCTGTGACATCTGCGGGAAATGCAACCTCTGCGACAGTGACGCTCATTCTCCCCATCAGATTGACCTTAGGGGTTCAAACAGTGGGCAACACCGTCGTAGCCCCGACAACCAAGGCCTTCTCAAAAATACCTCTTGCACTAGTGTCGAATTTTGGGGAGAAGATCAAATATAAGGCTGTTGGGTCATGCTCAGTTATTAAAGCGCTCCTCACGGTTCGTCGAGGCACCTGTGAGATAACTGCGACGGCTCCCGGGCGAAAATCGACCTTTGAGCCCCTTAACTTTGTATTCACAGTCAAGGGTATTTAATTAAATAACCTTCAGACCATAGATGCAAAAAGCTATGGCAGATGAGATCTCAGTCTGTGCATCATTGCCTGACTCGATTCTCTTGGTAGAGGCATCGGTTATGGCTTGAATGAATGCCAGGGCACGGTCTACATCCGTAACACCTATCTCGTTGACGGCCTTGACCAGCGCAGACATCAACTTACGGTGGGCCATAGCGATGAGATGCCCTCTCGATTGTGGCAATGATGTCGCATTGAGAGTCTTAGCCAGGAGGTGGCGACCATCTGCAATGTAACTCAGCGCCGCAGTCATCCAGCAGGAGATGACACATTGTGCATCGGTGCACTCTTCTACCGCGGAGTTTAAAACTCCAGCAAAGCCCTCAAGCTCATCGATGACAAGATCTGCGACGAGCTCGGATCTGCTCTCAAAGTACTCATAAACCGATGTTCGCGAGAGTCCTGCACGCGCAGCCACAGCGGCGACAGAGATCGCCTCTGTGCCCGACTCCATTGCGATGCTGGCGGCCGCCTCAATCAACTGATTGCGCCGCCAATCACGGTGCTGCGCAAGAGTCTGTGTCTTAATCCGGGGCATGGCCTCAGTCTTTCACTCTTTCATTGAGACGGCGCAGTGAATCCAAAACCACGACTTTTTCTGATGTGCGCCATAGTGGTGGCATAGAGTTTAAGAGCACGCTGCCATACCTCTTAGTAACGATGCGCGAGTCCAAGATCGCAACAACACCACGGTCCTCAACAGATCTAATCAAACGGCCAGTGCCCTGAGCCAGCAATAGCGCTGCGCGAGGCAGAGAGACCTGCATAAAACCACTTCCACCTGCGGCATCTGCCTGGGCTGCACGCGCCGACATCACCGGCTCGTCTGGGCGCGGAAAGGGAATTCGATCGATAGCGACAAGGATGCAACTATTTCCCGGAACGTCAACGCCCTGCCAAAGCGACATTGTGCCGAGCAGGATTGATGTTTCATCCTTTGCAAATTTTTCTACGAGTGGGCCAACTGAATCTCCACGTTTTTGTGTAAAGATTTTTATTGGTAGCTCTGCTAAGACTTTTCGCAGATGTGCATCGGCGGCCTCTACCCCCCGCCAGGATGAAAATAGGGCCAATGTGCGCCCACCCGCAGCATCGATGAGCTCACCGAGCTCGGTAAGAACTTCGATACTTGGACCATCGCGGCCAGGTTCTGGTAAATGTTTTGGCATATATAAAACACCTTGATTGGCGAAATCGAATGGTGAGCCAACATCGAGCATCTGCACATTAGCGGGATCAACTTCTCCGCTCTTAACATCGCTATTTAAATCATCACCCACCAAAAAGCCGATGCTTTTAGCGAGGGTATTAAATGAGTTTCCAACGGTTAACGTCGCCGATGTGGCAATCACGGGGGTTTGAGTCAGCAGATTCTCGCGCAAGAGCTCAGAGACTGAGAGCGGAGCTAAATGCAGCGTTGAAAAAGTTGGTTCATACCAAAGTACAAATCCATCACCGAGTTTTAATAAGGTCGCAGCCGTTGTAGAGATTTCACTGACTGCGCCCTTTACTCGTGCGCGCTCGGCTAAAACATCAGTGTCGATAATCTCATCATCGGCCGACATAAACTGTGTAATTGCCTGGGCGCTCTCGCGCACCTTTCTAATCGGTGATTCAAGGGATTGCGGAATCTCTTCCAGGCGACCTTGGGCAGCAAAATCTCCGCGGATAGATTCACCGTAATCAACCATCGATTCGTGAAAGTCGTTAGCGGCTTTATGAAAGGCATCTGCCAACTTGCCTGGCATGAACTTACGGGCCATTGCTGATGCGCGTAGCACGCGTGCCGATGTGAGCTCTTCCGTCACGGCCTGCGTTGCGCGATCCATAAACTCGTGTGCCTCATCAAGGACTACTGCATCACGCTCTGGCAAAATCGGATGCGAATCGACGATTTCAATGGCCAATAAGGTGTGGTTCGTGACGACGACATCGGCCGTTTGCGCTTTGCCTTTTGCCTTAGCTGCAAAACATTGCGGCCCAAATGCACATTTATCGGCGCCGACACATTCACGGCCAGAGACCGAGTTTGCCGCCCAAACTCGCCTATCCACTTCTGGTGCATCATCACGGTCCCCTGATACACCGGGTTTACGCGCCCATTCATGTAAACGTTTGGCATCTTTTTCCAGCGATGAGATGCCCAACATAATTTCACCATCGGCATCTGGCTCTTCACTATTCATCTTTTGCAGACAGATGTAGTTACCCACGCCCTTATAGATTGCATAGGTAATTTCGCGCCCCAGTACTTTTTCAAGAGCGGGCACAACTGCCGGTAAATCACGTTCGACTAGCTGGCGTTGCAGCGCCAAAGTGGCCGTTGCAACTAAAACTTTTCGCCCGTGGACAAGTGGCGGAACGAGGTAAGCCAGAGATTTTCCAGTGCCTGTACCTGCTTGCACCATCAAGTGATGGCGATCGGTCAAGGCGTTTGCCACGGCCTCGGCCATCTCTATCTGACCCTCGCGTGGCGCACCACCGATTGCAGTGATTGCTGCATCGAGTGCTTGGCGCACCTTTGCCGACATATCACTCATGGAAGAAACCTTATCGCCCGCAGGTGTCAATCTTTGACGCTGGCCCTACCAGATTCAAGTCGGGCGATCGGAACTCGAAATGGTGAACATGAGACATAGTCAAGACCAAGCGAATTGAAGAAATGGATACTACGTGGATCTCCACCATGCTCACCGCAGATACCTAGCTTAAAATCACTTCGCAATCCACGTGCTAAATCGACGGCTGTGCGAAGCAAAATTCCAACTCCAGCCTCATCTAAAGATTCAAATGGATTGAAGGGCAAGAGTTCAAGATCTAAATATCGCGGTAAGAAAGTTGATTCGACATCATCACGACTAAATGCCCACGTTAATTGCGTCAAATCATTAGTGCCGAATGAGAAGAAATCAGTATGCACACCCAGGCGATCAGCGGTGATTGCAGCTCGTGGAGTCTCAATCATCGTGCCAATAGGAATCTCATAGGCAATCCCAGAGCCCTTAAATATCTTTCCGATCTCTTCCTCGAGGGTTTCACGCAGAAATAGGAGTTCGCGCTGGGTTGCTACCAAGGGAATCATGATCTCAGGTTGGGGATCGTGGCCTAATTTTTTCACTTCAAGAAATGCATGGACAAGGGCTCGAACCTGCATCTTATAGAGCTCTGGAATGAGAATTCCAAGACGGACTCCACGCAGACCTAACATGGGATTTGATTCATGCAGGCGATTGACGGCGGCGAATAATGCTCGATCTCTCGGTGAGACCTCTTCGTTGAGCGCCTCTGCTCTGGCCATCTCTGTGCTCAACACAACCAATGATGGCAAAAACTCATGTAATGGCGGATCAAGCAAGCGGATTGTCACTGGTAGACCCGACATCGCCATCATGATGCCAACGAAATCCGCTCTCTGCAGTGGCTCCATCTCGGCAATGACCGAGCGCTGGACATCTTCATTTTCTGCCAGCACCAAGCGCTCCACGTAGGAGCGGCGTGGTCCTAAGAACATATGCTCGGTACGACATAGGCCAACACCCTCGGCCCCCAAAATTCGTGCACGTATCGCATCCTCAGGCGTATCGGCATTTGTGCGAACTCTCAATCTTCGCACCGCATCGGCATGCATCAGGATGCGATCAACGGCCTTGACGACAGGGGCGGCCTCATCGGATTCGGCCGATAAGCGCCCCTCTAAATACGATGTGACAGAGGATGCGACAACTGGAACATCACCTAGATATACAGCCCCAGTTGTGCCATCGATTGAGATTACATCACCCTCATAAACAGTTGTTGTGCCAACGGTAAATAGATTTGCCCGCTCATCTACTGAAATTGAATCTGTTCCACAGACTGCAGTCTTGCCCATACCCCGTGCTACAACGGCGGCGTGTGACGTCTTACCTCCACGACTTGTCAGGATTCCTTGAGAGGCAACCATTCCAACAAGGTCATCAGGACTGGTCTCACGGCGAACCAGAATTATTTTTTTACCAGATTTTGATAGGTCAAATGCACGTTTAGAATCAAAGACCGCCTCACCGACTGCCGCCCCTGGAGATGCAGCAATTCCACGTGCAATCTCATGCAATGGCCCGGATGTATCGAACTGCGGAAACATCAGCATCGCTAATTGATCACCAGATGTGCGAAGTAATGCTTGATCCATAGTAATTTTGCCCTCATCGACAAACTGCAGTGCGATTCTAAAAGCCGCCTCCGCAGTGCGTTTGCCCACACGGGTCTGCAAAATCCATAACTTTCCACGCTCGATTGTGAACTCGATATCGCAGAGATCTTCATAATGTTCCTCTAGAAGCTGCATCACAGCATCGAGCTCGGCTGCGACCACTGGAGCTAATCTTCCAAACTCATCCAGTGACATAGGGGTACGAATTCCTGCAACTACATCTTCACCCTGCGCCTTTTGCAGATAATCACCGTAGCGACCAATGTCACCTGTCGATGGGTTACGTGTGAATGCGACCCCAGTACCTGAGTCATCACTGAGATTGCCAAAGACCATTGATTGGATGTTCACAGCGGTCCCGATATCGGATGGGATTCGCTCACGCTTGCGATACATCTGCGCACGCTCTGAGTTCCAGGATTTAAAGACCGCCTCGACAGATCTGATGAGATGCTCACGTGGATCTTCAGGGAAATCCTCACCCGTTGTAAGGGTGATTACCTTTTTGAAGCCATCACACAAAAGTATCAAGGCATCAAGGCTGAGATCCGCGATATCTTCAACTCCAGATGAGGATGTAATACGCTCTTGGATTTTATGGAACTCAACTGGCGGGATCTCACAGACGATTTTGCCAAACATCTCGATGAAGCGACGGTATGAATCCCATGCAAAGTGGGGATTTCCAGATGATGAGGCTAGAGACTGCGTGACCTCTGGGGTCATCCCAACATTTAAAACTGTCTCCATCATGCCTGGCATCGAAAACTTCGCACCAGAGCGCACCGAGACCAAGAGCGGATTATCAACTCCTCCAAATTTCTTTCCGCTGATGCGCTCTAGATCTGTGAGCGCTCCATCGATCTCACCATGAAGAGTGGCTGGAATGAGACCGGTTTGTAAATATTGCCGACATGCATGTGTTGTGATCGTGAATCCTGGAGGAACGGGCAGTCCGATGCGCACCATCTCGGCTAAGTTGGCACCTTTTCCACCAAGCAGATCCTTTTGTGACATATCCCCAAATGTGAAGGGATGAATCATCACTTCGGTCGGCATCGAGACTGTCCTAAGTCCTGCTTCTTAAAAGGCCAGAGAGTCATAGGGCCATTAAATCCATGAAATCATCGACGGGGGTCGTCATGAAGGCCTCATAATTAAGGCTCAGGGCAAGGATTTTTGCCTGTGTTGGCACATCAAAGATGCGGGCAAGGTTAGTTTTGTACTTTTCAATTAAAAGTGGAATACCGGCAGTACGGCGCCGAGCGTGCCCGATCGGATATTCGACAACTTCCTCACCTAAGACGCTTCCGTCGTTGAACTCAATTGTTAGTGCATTAGCGATAGAGCGCTTGGCAGGATCGTGATAATCGGCAGTGAAAGTCGAGTCTTCAACGCAGATGATTTTTTCACGAAGAGCATCGATACGTGAATCTGATGCGATGTTATCTTCATAATCACGGGCAGTTAAGCGGCCAAAGATAAGTGGTACTGCAACCATATACTGAATACAGTGGTCACGATCGGCTGGATTATTGAGTGGGCCCTTCTTATCAATAATGCGAATACAGGCCTCATGTGTACGGATGGTTACTTTCTTAATATCGGCCTGAGTTTTTCCAGCTGCGAGCATCGCCGTATGTAAAGTCATAGCTGCCTCAACTGCAGTCTGTGAATGAAACTCTGCCGGAAATGAGATTTTAAAGAGTATATTCTCCATTACGTAAGAACCGTATGGGCGCTGAAACTTAAAGGCATTACCTTTAAATGAGACATCATAGAAGCCCCAGGTTTTTGCAGTAAGAGCTGATGGATAGCCCATCTCACCAGTTTTAGCGATTAAGGCTAAGCGAACTGCTCGCGATGTTGCATCACCAGCTGCCCACGATTTACGTGATCCAGCATTTGGAAAGTGACGATATGTGCGAAGGGACTGTCCATCTACCCAAGCAAGGGAGACCGCGGCCAAGACTTGATCTCTTGAGAGCCCCATCATCTGGGCAACAACTGCAGTTGATGCCACTTTTACAAGTACAACGTGGTCTAGTCCGACTTTATTAAAGGAGTTTTCAAGTGCGATGCAGCCTTGAATTTCGTGGGCCTTAATCATGGCCGTGAGTACGTCTTTAATTGTGAACTTCTTATCCGTTGTGCGAGAGAGCCAATCTGCGGTTGCAAGAATTGCACCTAAGTTATCAGATGGATGGCCCCATTCGGCTGCAAGCCATGTGTCATTAAAATCTAACCAGCGAATCATGGTCCCGATATTAAATGCGCCTTGCACGGGATCTAAAATATATTTAGTACCAGGGACTTTAACGCCATTGGAAACAGTTAGGCCCTCGACAACTGGACCTAAAAGCTTTGTGCAGGCCTGGTATTCAAGTGCCTCAAAGCCGCAACCTAAGGTATCCATAAAGCAGTTCCAGGCAGTCTCATAGGCAACGGGTGAGCTAATTTTGTAGTCAATCACGTAATCAACGATGTCAATGATTTCTCGATCATAGAGCTGATTGGATTGGGTAATATTATTCGACATCGCTTCTACCTTTTTTCTTTCGGTAGAAATTCTAAATCCTCGGGGCCAGTATAATTAGCACTTGGACGAATAATCTTATTATCGATACGTTGTTCAATAATGTGAGCCGCCCATCCGGTAGTGCGTGCAATGACAAATATTGGTGTAAATAGAGCGGTGGGGATTTTCATTTGATTGTAAGAAACGGCAGAAAACCAATCTAGATTTGGAAACATCTTTTTAGCATCCCACATTACTGATTCGATACGTGAGGCTACATCAAATAAGATTGTGCTCCCACTTTCTTTGGAGAGATTGAGCGCGATGTTTTTTATGATTACATTGCGTGGATCAGAGACGGTATAGACGGGATGTCCAAAACCAATAATGACCTCTTTTTTCTCAACTCGGGCACGTATATCACGCTCTGCTTCATCAGGGTTTGAGTAACGCTCTTGAATTTGTAGGGCTGCCTCATTAGCCCCACCATGCTTTGGTCCACGCAGTGCGCCTATTGCTCCAGTAATTGCAGAATAGATATCCGATCCCGTACCAGCGATAACACGAGCGGCAAAGGTAGATGCGTTAAATTCATGTTCAGCGTAAAGAATAAGTGATGCTTGCATTGATTGAACCCAAAGATCACTCGCAGGTGCACCATGAAGCAGATGCAAGAAATGGCCTGCGATTGAATCATCATCGCTCTCAACCTCAATCTGCTTCCCGCTATTGGAAAAGTGATACCAGTACAGCAGGATTGAACTCAGGCAGGCGAGGAGCTTGTCGGTGATCTCCTGCGCACCCTCCAATCTCTGTTCTGAGTCCTCAGGGCTGATGCAGCCAAGGGCCGATACGCCAGAGCGCATTACATCCATAGGGTGGGCACTTGCTGGAAGCTGCTCGAGAACTGTCTTTACTTCATCGGGCAGGCCTCGCAAGCCCTTTAATTTGGTTTTATAGGAATGTAGCTGACTTTGCGTCGGCAGAGCTCCATAAATCAAGAGATATGCGACTTCCTCAAACTCGCAGTGGGCAGCCAAATCTGCGATGTCATAACCTCGATAGTGCAGATCATTTCCAGATTTTCCAACGCTACATAATGCGGTGTTACCAGCCGTCACCCCAGACAGTGCTACTGACTTCTTAGGCTTGAACTCAGCCATCTACTCTTTACCTAAAAGTTCATCGAGAGTCTTCTCGTACTCGTGATAATTGATACGGTCGTATAGCTCTTCACGTGTTTGCATGCTATCAATGAGAGTCTTTTGAGTACCTTCTCTACGAATAACCTCATAGACATTCTCAGCTGCCTTGTTCATCGCTCTGAAGGCTGAGAGAGGATATAAAATCATGGACACTCCGTTTGCTCCAAGCTCATCACGTGTGAATAAGGGTGTTAGTCCAAACTCAGTGATATTTGCCAGAATCGGTTTAGATATAGCAGAACTAAACTTTTTATAATCCTGAAGAGTTCTTATCGCCTCTGGAAAGACTAAATCTGCACCTGCTGCGATATATGCCTGCACTCGCTCGATAGCCGAATCGATACCCTCGATTGCAATAGCATCGGTACGTGCCATGATTGAGAAATTATCATCACTGCGCGCATCAACTGCAGCCTTAATGCGATCTACCATCTCTGATGTGCTAACAACTTCCTTGTTAGGTCGGTGCCCGCAGCGCTTTGCAGCCACTTGATCTTCGATGTGCATCGCCGCAGCTCCAGCTTTAATGAGATCTTTAACGGTCCGCGCAATATTAAAGGCAGAAGTTCCAAAGCCTGTATCGGCATCTACCAATAAGGGTGTATCGCAGATACTTGTAATTCGTCGAACATCAATCAATACATCTTCGAGAGTTGTGATTGCAAGATCTGGAAGACCTAAAGACCCAGCGGCTACTCCGCCGCCAGAGAGATAAATCGCCCGATAGCCAGCCCGTCTGGCTAATAAAGCGTGGTTAGCGTTGATGGCACCAATAATCTGCAACGGCTTTTCTTCTCGTAAAGCCTGCTTGAAAGCCAACCCTGGACTATTCACATTTGGAGTCTATCTAGCGCCTTATCTGATGTAAAAGACGTTCCATTTATGAGTGGTTGCTGGGTATGTCTATGAGCAGCCAGATGTGTTGCCACAGCCTTCGCATACATAGCAAGCACCCGACATGCGCATCTTGACTCCGCAGGTCATGCACAGAGGTGCATCGGCCTTCACGCCAGATAAGGCCTCCATCAACTCAGTGGATGAGCCGAACTCTTGCTTGTTATCGATCACAACCAACTTCGGTGGTGATGTCAATGGGGCAGTTGGAGTGATTGGAGCAGTTCTCTCCAAGTTCTCATAGTCCTCAACCACATCTTCGGTGTATGTGCCGGTCTCTAATGCGCGAGCGCGCTCAGATGATGTGTAGAGCCCCAGAGAGCTACGTGATTCAAATGGTAGATAGTCAAGTGCTAAGCGTCGGAAGATGTAATCCATCATCGACTGTGCCATGCGGATATCTGCATCATCTGTCATGCCCGCTGGCTCAAAGCGTAGGTTAGTGAATTTTTCTACGAAGGTCTCAAGAGGCACTCCGTACTGCAATCCGATCGATACTGCGATCGAGAATGCATCCATGACACCGGCCAAAGTCGAGCCCTGCTTGCCGAGTTTGAGGAATACCTCACCAAGTGCGCCATCTGCATAGGCACCCGATGTCATATAGCCCTCAGCCCCGCCGACAGAGAAGGATGTTGTCGTTGATGGACGTGACTTTGGAAGTCGCTTGCGCACAGCAGCGGTTGGATGTGCATCCTGGGCTTCGATCTCTTTCTTCTTTGCCTTGCCATCAGAGAGTGGCTGACCAACTTTGCAGTTATCGCGATAGACGGCCAAGGCTTTGACACCCATCGTCCATGCCTGGAAGTAGACATCTTCAACCTCTTCAACGGTTGCATCCTCAGGCAGGTTCACTGTCTTTGAGATAGCACCTGAAAGGAATGGCTGACATGCAGCCATCATGCGCACATGGCCCATAGCTGCGATCGACCTTGCACCGAGTGCGCAGTCAAAGACGTCGTAGTGCTCGAGCTTGAGCCCTGGGGCATCGATGACGTGACCGTTGGCTGCGATGAACTCGACGATCGCCTCAACCGTCTCCTCGGCGTAGCCCATCTTGCGAAGTGCGGCGGGAACCGTCTGGTTGACGATCTGCATGGATCCGCCACCGACTAGCTTCTTGAACTTCACGAGTGAGAAATCAGGCTCAATGCCAGTTGTATCGCAGTCCATCATCAGACCGATCGTGCCGGTCGGTGCTAGAACTGAGATCTGGGCGTTGCGCCAACCGTTCTTATCTCCCGTTGCAAGGCATGCATCCCAGGCCTTATTGGCCTCACTCCATACATCGCGATCAAGGGTTGTCTCTGACTTTGCCGATGATGAGGCGGCGGCATGCTTGCGCATCACACGGGCATGTGGCTGAGCATTTTGTGCAAAGCCTGCATATGGCCCGACGATTCCAGCTAGCTCTGCCGAGCGCTTGTAGGTGATACCTGTCATCAATGATGAGATTGCGCCGGCGAGTGCGCGCCCGCCCTCAGAGTCATAGGCAAGACCTGAGGCCATAAGTAATGCACCCAAGTTTGCATAACCGATTCCGAGTTGGCGATAGGCCTTTGTTGTATCGCCAATCGCCTCTGTTGGAAAGTCTGCGAAGCAGATCGAGATATCCATCGATGTAATGATGAGCTCGCATGCCCGAGCAAATGTCTTTGCATCAAATGAACCATCGCTCTTCAAGAACTTCATCAAGTTCAGTGATGCCAAGTTACATGATGAGTTATCAAGTGACATGTACTCAGAGCAAGGGTTGGATGCGTTGATGCGACCAGTCTCTGGGTTGGTGTGCCAATCATTGATTGTGTCATCGTATTGAATCCCAGGATCGGCGCATGCCCATGCCGCCTGTGCCATCTTCGTAAATAATGTTCGCGCATCTAGGCTCTCGATTACTTCACCAGTTGCGATCGCCTTGAGACCAAACTGCTCACCCTTTTCGACTGCGCGCATGAACTCATCGGATACCCGGACCGAGTTATTGGCGTTCTGGTACTGCACCGAGATGATGTCCTTGCCGCCAAGATCCATATCAAAGCCGGCATCGCGAAGTGCGCGGATCTTGTTCTCTTCATTGACCTTGGTCTCGATGAACTCTTCGATATCTGGGTGGGCAACATCAAGGACGACCATCTTGGCCGCACGGCGTGTGGCACCACCTGATTTGATTGTTCCAGCCGAGGCATCGGCTCCGCGCATGAATGAGACTGGCCCAGATGCGGTTCCACCCGATTTCAATAACTCTTTTGAGGAGCGGATGCGAGAGAGGTTAAGGCCGGCACCTGAGCCGCCTTTGAAGATCATTCCCTCTTCGCGATACCAGTTAAGAATACTCTCCATCGTGTCATCGACTGAGAGAATGAAGCAGGCACTTACCTGCTGAGGAGATGTTGTTCCGACGTTAAACCAGACCGGTGAGTTGTATGCAAAAATCTGGTGAAGCAGCATATGTGTGAGCTCATGCTCGAAGATTTCGGCATCGGCATCGGTTGCAAAGTAGCCATGCTCCTTACCGGCCTTGGTGTAGGTAAGTACGACGCGATCGATGACCTGCTTGAGAGACCACTCGCGATTTTGGGCACCTACTGCGCCACGGAAATACTTTGTCGTAACGATCATTGAGGCATTGACCGACCACGTGTCTGGGAACTCGACACCGTGTTGCTCAAAGACAGTCTCTCCGGTTTTCCAGTTGCTCTGCACTACATCGCGGCGCTCCCATTTAACTGCATCATATGGATGAGTTCCTGCCTGTGTGAAGATGCGTTCGATCGTTAGACCCTTACCCTTGATTGTGTTGTGGGCCTTGATCTTGGCTGGTCGGTTGATAACCGTCTCTGACATGTGTGTTCCCCGTATTTCTTTAGTTAGTGGTGAGTTACGCGTTTAATGGTGCAGTGCTGGTAGTGATTTTTTCTTTGCTGACATCTGCACGGGGCTTATCTGCAGTTTTATTGCTAGAAGGCAGAGCTCGCAGTAACGCGATCTCGCCCTCAAAATCTTCTAGGGAGGCAAAGTTACGATACACCGAGGCATATCGCAGATAGGCGACCTCATCGAGTTCGCGAAGTGGGGCAAGGATGGCAAGGCCCACTTCCTGGGCCTCAATCTCTGCCTGACCAGTGCCGCGAAGAGTCTCCTCCACGCGCTGGGCCAGCAGAACGAGATCATCCTCATTGACGGGCCGGCCCTGACAGGCTTTTCGCACGCCGATAAGGACCTTCTCGCGACTAAATGGCTCGGTGGCACCACTGCGCTTGATGATGCTCAGGACCGCTACCTCTTGGGTTGAAAAACGCTGACCGCACTGCGGGCACTCGCGCCGGCGCCGGATCTGTGTTCCCTCTTCGGCTGGGCGGGAGTCAACGACGCGAGAGTCATCGTGTCTGCAAAACGGGCAAATCATCTCGGCGTGTCTCCCTTCATCCTGCCTGCTTTTTCCCTTTTTAGGTGTTAAAGAGGATTTCCTAAACTACCGTAAAAACACTACTTATGGAAGTTTAATCTACTTTGACCCCTACATATAGTGTGAACTATAAAGCATTACAGGAGGGTTTGCCTGCTCAGTAGGCAAACATCAGGCGAACGGCGTGTCGCCGGCGAGCTCACCTACCTACGTGGAACCCGAAGTCTGGCCCCGGCTGTGATGTCATAGCCGCTCAAGTTATTAGCCTCACGGATCGCCTCGAGCATCACCTGAACATCGCCCTCACCATAGGCGCTGGCCACAGACCAGAGAGTGGCCCCTGAGGGCACCACCACTGTTACATATGAGTTGGTATTTGGGGAGGGGGTAAGGATCTGTTCCCCTGCCCCTGATGTGGCCGCGGCCCCTGCCACTAGGACGATGGCAAGAGAGAGGACCACAAGGGTGCGAGTAAGGCGAGCGCTGCGAGTCAACCCGAGGGATGGGCTGATCGGGGCGAAAAAGCCTTGATTTATACTGCCTTTAACACCAGGTGCATTGATTGCGAAAGTACTCATGATCTTTCATCTCCTGGATTCCTGCGGATTACTCCGCAAGAACCTTTGGGCTAAACCTCGGGGAAGGTATCCGAACACGTGTTCGAATAGGACAAGTAAACACCCCACCACTGACAAATAGCAAGTTATTTTCGAACAGGTGTTTGAATTTTCGGTAAATATCTGTCACCATAGCGCTATGACAATAGAGAGCACCCAGAGCCCATCGGCGCCCGGCCTGAGCCAGCGCCAGTCCGAGATCCTCAGCGTTATCCAGTCCTCTATGGCCGAGCATGGCTATGCCCCCTCGATGCGTGAGATCGGTGCCGCCGTTGGCCTGACCAGCACGGCATCGGTGAAGTATCAGCTAGAGATCCTCGAGGCCAAGGGCTTCATCCGCCGCGATGAGAGCAAGGGCCGGGCCCTTGAGCTCACCCCCGATGAGCATGGCGCCCCCGTGGATAAGACGCGTTTGATTCCATTGGTCGGTCGCATCGCCGCGGGTGGGCCGATTACCGCCGAGCAAGAGGTGCAAGAGAACTTCCCTCTACCTGAATCGATCGTGGGTAGCGGAGATTTATTTATGCTTCAAGTCGTCGGTGAATCCATGATCGATGCAGCTATCTGCGACGGTGATTACGTTGTCATTCGCGCGCAGAAGGATTGCAATAACGGCGAGATCGTTGCCGCGATGATCGATGGCGAGGCAACGGTGAAGACCTTCTCACGCAAGGGTGGTCACATCTGGCTTCTGCCAGCAAATGAAAACTTCGCACCTATCGATGGTGATGCCTGCGAGATCCTCGGAAAAGTTACAGCCGTTCTTCGCTCAGTTCGCTAAATCTTCTAGAGTGAGCCCGTGCCAAAAGATTCATCGCGCGAGGCCTACTTCCCCGCTATCGAAAAGCGCTACGGGGAAAAGATGGCCTACTGGTTCAAGGTCATGGCAAAACTTGAAGGCCGAAAGTACCCAGAACTGATCGCACATTTAAAAGAGAGCTACGGATTTTCCCAGGCCCATGCGAACGCTCTTGTTATGTACTCGCGCGGCTCAGAGTCCTCCAAGCGATTTGAGACTCCAACGCAGTTCTATTCAACTATCACACCCCAGCAAGCAAAAACTATGCGAGGGATCTTCAAGGCGATTACCACCAAATTCCCTCAGTTAGAGCTTGTAATCGCTTGGAACCAGCCCATGGTAAAACTAGATAAGCACTACATCTTTGGAGCTAGCGCCTCCTCACAACATATTTTGATTGCCCCATGGGATCAAAAGGTTTTCAAGGATTTTGCTCCAAAGTTCATTCAGGGCAAGGCTTTGAAGAAAACAATTCAGCTGCCCAATGACTGGGCGGTCGATGCTCAATTAATTCAAGCGCTCATCAAAGCCAGTCTGGCTAATCTAAAGTAATTATTTTTCGTTTAGCCATCTGAAAAATAATTAAGTGATGGGAGCCTGCCGCTGGGTAATAATCACGCGAGCTTGATCGCCGTAGTGCACACTGCCCGGCTCATAGACATCGATTCGCATGATCTCTGGTGTTTGGATTGCACCTAGTGCAACTAAAGACTCTAGTTCGCCGGCAAAGCCCTTGCTCTCAAAGTGCTCGTTGTTGACCCCCACAACTAACCAGCCACCATCTGCAAGAAGGGGTAGTAAGTTGCGCAAACACTCTGGACCTAGATGTCCATGAGTAAATGTGCCCGAAGAAAAGAGCGCCTCATATGGCGCGTTTTCATTGCGAACTTCCCTCGTTAAATCCCGCTCATAGAGTGCGCGATAGACAAGGGCGTTATCTGCGCGCACCTTGAGCTTGGCCTGGGCCAACATCTGCGGGGATATATCCATGCCATCGATGACAAGCCCAGTCCGCAGGTGCGAGAGATACATCCCTGTCAGGCCAGTACCGGTGCCGATATCTAATACGCGAGTAACTGATGGGACCACATCATTGAAGACCTGCGCGATCGCTTTGGGATATCGATACTGCTTGGCATCGACAAAAGATGACTCATAAGTAGCGGCCCACTTTGCATATAAGCGCTTGTTATCTTCAGGCGTCTTTACTGAGTAGGCCTCATCTAGTCCTAATGCCTCATCACTCATCACACCACTCTAAATGCCAAGGCTTTTTACGGCAATTAAATCTACCTACTTAAGCAGGATGATCTCGCCCTTTTCCTCCAGAGACTGATATACCGTCAAAGCCAGTCTTGCCGGCCCCTGCTGAACTGCGCCATCAAATCCACTAAAGACCGATCCATGGCAGTCGCATCCAAGATTGGCTCCATTTAACTCGACAACACATCCTGCATGGGTGCAGATACTGCTCATTACTCTTATTTGTCCGTTGAAGCGGCTGATTGCAAACTTTTGATTGCGTCCATTATTGTCTTTGGCATCAATGAGCTTCACCGCGCCCTCAAGGATCTGTGAGGACTGCGCAATCACGACACCCTTGGATAGTGGCGCAGTGCTGGCAGTCGGTGTCGCACTGGCAGTCGGTGTTGCACTGGCAGTCGGTGTTGCACTGGCAGTCGGTGTTGCACTGGCAGTCGGTGTTGCACTGGCAGTCGGTGTTGCACT
>Ga0208942_1000153_pt1 | contig 32326 bp, 23 predicted proteins | sample GreLakmeSU08MSRF_FD_187704 | JGI IMG/M metagenome (GOLD analysis project Ga0208942, IMG submission 187704) | Freshwater lentic microbial communities from great Laurentian Lakes, MI, USA - Great Lakes metaG SU08MSRF (SPAdes) | ecosystem: Environmental > Aquatic > Freshwater > Lake | place: Great... | reverse complement strand
CTCATAAAGGTGAACACGGTGCGAGAGAAGCCGGAAGAATGCGTCTAGAAGGAAAAGAATATATTGTTAAGGATGGCGATATGATGAATTTCCGTTTTAATGTCTAATTAAACAATGGATGACTTGAGAGAATAATGTAATTACAGATAAGGTTAGCATCTTTTAAATAGAATATTCGATGGCATACACTTTTGATTAAATTAAATGTATTGGCGGATGAGATACAGGCTGGCCCCCAGTTATCTGTAGTAGTTCCAACATTCAATGAAGCAACTAATATTGCGGAGCTTGTAAACCGACTTGATGTCATACTCCAGGGCATACGATGGGAAGTAATTTTTGTCGATGATAATTCTCCGGATTATACGGCAAGAATTGCAAGAGCTTTGGCTCAGAAAGATCGTCGCATTAGAGTTATTCATCGCGTAGGCCGACGCGGTCTTTCCACGGCATGTATTGAAGGAATGTTAGCATCAAGCGCCCCTTATCTTGCGATAATGGATGGGGATCTGCAGCATGATGAGAAGCTGTTGCCACAGATGTACCATACCCTTGAGAGTAAAGAGAATCTAGACATCGTGGTTGGTAGTCGTTATGTGGATGGTGGGGGCTTAGGGGACTGGAATCAGGGTCGCGCGCAGATAAGTCGTTTTGCCACTTGGATATCAAGGTCAGTCATAAAGTCAAATCTCAAAGATCCTATGAGCGGTTTTTTTATGTTGCGTCGTGAGGTGATAACTGATTCAGTAGATAAGCTTTCTGGAATAGGATTTAAAATATTACTTGATATCTTCGCTTCAGTTTCTAGGGATTTACAATTCAAAGAGATTGGCTATACCTTTGGCGTGCGTCATTCTGGGGAAAGTAAACTTGATTCCCTGGTAGCCTGGGAATATATCATGTTGCTGTTAGACAAAACGATAGGCCAGTATATACCAGTTCGTTTTATACCCTTTGCATTAGTTGGCTGTGTTGGCGTAGCCGTACACATGAGCGCTCTTTGGGTCACTTTTATAGCATTTGGAACAAGCTTTATCATGGGTCAGATTGTTGCAACTTTGGTTGCAATGACGATTAATTTCTTCCTAAATAATTTCCTGACCTACCGTGATCTTCGTCTTAGAGGATGGGGATTGTTGACCGGTTGGTTATCTTTTTCACTTGCGTGCTCAATTGGTGCGATTTCAAATGTAGGAATCTCTACTTATCTTTTCCAAGAAAACACGACAGGATGGTTTTCATCAGCCCTAGCAGGAATTATTATCGGAGCTGTATGGAACTACGCTGTGACGTCGATTTATACTTGGAATCAGAAAAGTTAAGAGTAGTGTTCTTACACTTAAATTCGTTTGAATATACAATTCTGTAATACTATATAAACACTAACAAGTTCTATTTGCATGTATTGGATTCACTTTCAAATCTAGTTAACTCAATGGTTGGTAACGGATTCCATTTCGGTTCTCGATATTCTGCAACAATGTTAGTGAAAATACCCCCGCGTACGTAGAATTTAGCGGTGATACGCACATATCTTGGCTTTAAGGCAGCGATTAAATCATTAAGTATACGGTTGGTAGCAGCTTCATGGAATGTGTTTTCATTGCGGTAAGACCAAATATAGAGTTTAAGACTTTTAAGCTCAATGCATATTTTGTCAGGAATATAATCAAGGATAATGGTAGCGAAATCCGGTTGGCCGGTTTTTGGACAAAGACAAGTAAACTCAGGAATTTCCATATGAATATGATAATCACGAGTCGGCGCTGGGTTGAGGAAGGTTTCTAGGGTTTTAGTTAGACAGTCAGACATTCTCTTATCTCAGTTAAATCGGTTAAAATGATTTTTTGGGCTCATATAAACCAAAAGTAATTTGTAAGGGTGTCCCATCTTCTTTTCAGGATCGCATCATTATAACTAATTATAAACAATAAATTGCGCCTCTCTCACATTAAACTTGCTGGTTTCAAATCTTTCCCTGATCCTATTAATATCACTTTTCCTGGTGATTTAGTTGGAGTTGTCGGCCCCAATGGGTGTGGTAAATCTAATATCATTGATGCGGTACGTTGGGTGCTTGGTGAATCGAAAGCATCCGCTCTACGCGGTGAGTCTATGCAGGATGTAATTTTTAACGGCTCTGCTAATCGAAAACCGATAGGACGCACTAGTGTAGAACTGTTATTTGACAATAGTCTTGGTAAGGCTACTGGTCAGTGGTCAAGTTACGCAGAAATTTCTATAAAGCGGGTGCTACAGAGAGACGGTGAATCGTCTTACCATATCAATAACACCCGTGTTAGACGTCGAGATATTGCTGATATTTTTCTTGGTACGGGTGTAGGCGGTCGTGGCTACGCTATTATTGAACAAGGGATGATTTCTCGCATTATTGACGCCAAACCAGAAGAGTTACGTTTATTTTTAGAAGAAGCTGCTGGGGTCTCAAAATACCGTGAGCGACGTCGTGAAACTGAATCACGTTTGACTGATGCTCGTGGAAACTTGTTACGAGTAAATGATATTCTTCAGGAATTAGAAAAACAGCTACAGCGTCTAGAAGAGCAAGCCTCGGTTGCCAATAAGTTTCAAGACATGCAGCGTCAGCTACATACAGCGCAAAATCTTTTACGACTTGCTCGTAAACAAGAGGCCACTGCCCAACGTATTCGTGCGGAGAAAGAGAGCCATCGGTTAGAAATAGATTTAGAACTGGAAATTTCGCGTTTAAGAGACACAGAGAATAATTTAGAAGAGAAACGCAAGCAGCATTATATTGCCGGCGACAATCTTCATCATGGGCAGGGCGAACTTTATGCCGCTAACGCAGAAGTGGCCCGCATCGAACAGCAAGTGCAATATCTGCATAATAATTATCAACGATTAGAACAACAAATCTTAACAGCAAGAAATCAGATAGAAAAAAATGAAGAACAGGCGCTAAGCAATGTTGATAGCCTAAACCATTGGGGCGATGAATTTAAATTGGCAAATATTAACTTGGAAGTTATTAGAAATAAAGTTGCAATAGAGAATGAGCGACTACCACTAATGGAGCTAAATTCTCGTCTGCATCGGGATAAATTAAAAGAAATACAGCTTAATTTCCTCTTGGCAAAACAAAATAAGCAATTGGAGGAGAGCCAATTGACCCATTCCTGTAAAACTTTACAGCAAATAGAAATGCGTCAAGAAAAATTGTTGTCGGAGAAAGGCACGTTGTCATTTTTGGGTGATACTAATTTATTTTTATTACAACAGGAAATGATAGATGTTTCAATAGAGTTGGAGCAGAAACAAGAGGCTCTTCTGGAGGCTAATAACTTATTACCGGAGGCAGAAGAAGTAAAACGAAAAACTATGTGTAAGGTTGTGACGTTAGAACAAGGTATTACTCAAGCTGAAGCTAAATTTGATGCTTTGCAGAATTTGCAGAATCAGATTGATGGGAACAAAGATTTAAGTGCATGGCTTGCTAAGTACCAATTAGATACCTTGCCTCGTTTATGGCAAAGTATTCAGGTTGAGAAAGGCTGGGAGAAAGCTACAGAAGCTGTGCTTCTTGAACGCCTCAACAGTATTTATTTTGAGCAACTAGAAGTAGTGCAAAATTGGATAGATGATGTGCCTCCCGGCAAACTAACATTATTTGAAGTAACGACAATATCGGAGAAAAAATCGATCGGAGAGATATCTCTTAGTAGAAATAACTGGCAATTGCTACAGTCCTACCTAACTTGTGACACTGTGAAAACAAAACACATAATGGATGAATGGTTAGAAGGGGTATTTGTGGTAGAAGATTTAGAAGAGGGTCTTCTAAAGAGAACGAGGTTAACTTCTAGAGAAATACTTGTAACTCGCGATGGACATATTTTCACTAACCATAGTCTAAATTATTATGTGCCGGATTTACAGTTACACGGAGTATTGGTGCGGCAGCGAGAAATAATTGAGATAGAGAGTGAGATCGTTACATTGAGAATTGAACTTGCCACGGAGAAATCATTTTCTTTAGTAGCGGAAGAGTCTTACCGTGGAATGGAGGCCTCGATTTTATCCTTACGTCAAGACAGCGAGAGACTTCAGAAAAAATACCATGATTTACAGATACAGGTATTGAAACTCACTCAATTAAAAGAGCAAGTGAGTCAGCGCGGTAATCAGATTTTGATGGAATTAAGCGAAATTGAGCGACAAGTTAGTGCGGAAGTATTTCAGAAACAAGACATTGAAAAGAGATTGACAGAATATGGGAATCAAATTGAAGTGTTGCGGGAACTTGTGCAACAAGAAGAGCCAATAGAGGAATCAATGGAGGGATCTCTTGGTATGCAGCGCCAGCTTGTGCAAGATGTTTTACAAGAGATGCAGGAAGCAGTATTTCATGAGAAAAATTGCCAGAATAAAATCACTGAGATAGGGAATCTGATTTCTGTCAATAATGAAAATACAGTTAAACTTAAAACTTATGTAGAGCAATTGGAGAGTGAGCAAGGTAGTTTTAATGAGACGACTTTGCATAATCAATTACAAGAATGGCTAGTGCTACGCACGCAGCGTGAGACGATTCTAACAACGGTACGCAACACCCTGGAGAGTGTGAACAATAGTTTACAGGAGCTAGAAAAAGAGCACATGCTCTCCGAGCAGAAGATGCATCCATTGAGAGAATCTATCAATCAAATGTACCTGAAAGTACAGGAAGCAGGTTTCATCGAGAATCAATTCGATGAGCAATTAAAAGAAGCAAAAGCTAACGAAGAAGAGCTGTTTTTAATTTTAGGAAAAACACGAGTCTCTAGATTGCAGATAGATATCGATCAACTAAATGTAGATATTGGCACCTTAGGTGCAGTTAATCTAGCGGCTCTGGAAGAATTAGATGTGCTCCAAGAACGTAAAGTGTATCTTGATTCACAATTCAAGGATTTGAAAGAAGCAATAGAAATCTTAGAAAGTGTAATTCGGAAAATAGATCGAGATACCAGAGAACGTTTGCTAGAAACCTTCGATAAAGTTAATAATAATCTACATGAGATATTCCCTACTATATTTGGTGGGGGACAGGCAAAATTAGTATTGACTGGTGAGGAAGTGCTTGACGCTGGAGTAAAAATTATTGCGCAGCCACCAGGTAAGAAAAATAGCTCTATTCATTTACTGTCCGGTGGTGAGAAGGCAATGACTGCACTGGCGCTAGTTTTTTCATTGTTTAAACTTAATCCAGCACCATTTTGTTTGCTAGATGAGGTGGACGCGCCACTAGATGAATCCAATACTGAGCGTTTTTGTGAGTTAGTAAAAAAAATGTCGCATCAAACTCAATTTTTATTTATTAGTCACAACAAAATTACTATGGAAATGGCGCACCAATTGATAGGTGTCACTATGCAAGAGCAAGGAGTTTCGCGAGTTGTCACGGTTGACATTGAAGAGGCAATTAGATTGAGCGACACGATTCTAGGAGCGTCATAATAAACATGGATGATCTTCAAATTAGCTTGATTGTTATTGGCGTTGTTATAGTTCTGGGCGTGGTCTTGTTCAATTGGACTCAATCCCATCGTTATCAGGGCAATACAGAGAAAAAATTTGAACTTGAGCATGAAGACGTATTATTAGAAAAGGCTGGCGTTTCAACAATGAATGGAAGAATTGAACCTTCACTTAATAAAGAGATGTCCGAAGTGTTGTCGAAAGAATTTAATTTAGAGTCACCTCAACCAACAGAAATTACTCAGTTAATTTCAGAAGTTGAAAGTATAGCTACCGAATCAATCTCACAAATCACAGATTACAATAGTAAGGTAGATTATATAGCTGATATCTTCTCTAGTGCATTAATCTCCACTTCAAGTCTAACAGAGATATTACATGAGAGATTCAATTTCGGAAAACCAGTTCGCTGGTTTGGGCAAATAAGCACAGGTTCTTCTTGGGAAGAGATCTTTATAGGAACTAGTACTAAAGGCGGTTATTCTAAATTACGAGCTTGCCTTCAACTTTCAGATCGCTCGGGTCCAGTGAGTGAAGTTGGTTTGTCAGAATTCCGTGATATGGTTCAGAATTTGGCTATATCCATGAATGCAGTCGTTGATATTTCTGATGTTCGTCAAGCCCACGCTCAGGCAGTATTACTTGATCTATTTTGTTTGGAAGTAGATGTAACGATTAGTATCAATATTATTAGTAAAGATAGTAGCGCATTTACTGGAACTAAAATTCGCGCCTTAGCAGAAGCATCCGGTTTTAAACTGGAAGTGGGTGGTATGTTTAATTATCGTGATACAAATAATGCACTCTGTTTTTCTATTAATAATAGAGATCTGACCCCATTTGTAGCCGAAGATATTCGAATGTTAACTACTCCAGGTATCACTTTTTTATTTGATGTGCCAAGGGTAGAAAATGGCGATAGAGTTTTTGATCAGATGATTCATTTTACAGAGACTTTTTCAACTATTTTGAGCGGTATCAGAGTAGATGATAACGGCACCCCTTTGAGTGAAGGTGGTATAGGTAAGATTAAGCAGAGGCTAATTAGTATTCAAGCCGAAATGGAGCTACGCGGTATTCCCGCTGGTGGTGAAATTGCATTGAGACTGTTTGTGTGAGTGAAATTCCAGATCATATTTTACAGCGAGTGCATAAGCTACGTGCGGCCATTGAGCAACACAATTACAGTTATTCAGCTTTGGATCTGCCAACTATCCCAGACTCTGAGTACGATAAACTGTATTGTGAATTGCAGAAGATTGAGCAACACTACCCTCAACTTGTTACACCTGATTCTCCTACGCAACGTGTAGGTATTGCGCCTCTTAAAGAATTTACTAGGATTACCCACCGTACACCAATGTTGTCTCTAGGTAATGCGTTCGAGGCAAATGAAGTAGATGCATTTGACCAACGGGTAAGGGAATGTCTGGGAGTGGGTAATGTTGAATATGCGGTAGAGCCAAAATTTGATGGACTTGCTATTAGTCTTTGTTACGAGAATGGTTTATTTGTAAGTGGTTCAACCCGTGGAGATGGTTACATCGGAGAGGATGTGACATCGAATTTACGTACCATCAGATCCATTCCTTTGTCTCTAAGAACTGGAAAATATAGAAATTACCCCACCTTACTTGAAGTACGGGGTGAGATATTGATGTTAAAAGTAGATTTTGAAAAACTTAATTGGGATCAGTCTAAAAAAGAGAGAAAAAAATTTATTAATCCCCGTAATGCAGCAGCCGGTTCCTTGCGTCAATTAGACTCTCGTATTACTGCAACCCGTAGACTTACTTTTTTTGCGTATGGTATTGGTGTGCATGTAGATGGAACGGTGCCTAATGATAGGCATAGTAGTGTAATGGAATATCTTGCATCGTTGCATTTTCCAGTTGTCAAAGAGCGTAGCATTGTAAATGGGGTAAATGAATTATTAACGTATTATCACAAAATGGAAAAAATCCGCGAACGTTTACCTTATGATATTGATGGTGTAGTTTATAAAGTTAATGAATTGATGCAGCAGGAGAAATTAGGATTTATTTCACGTGCCCCTCGCTTTGCTATAGCACATAAATTTCCAGCTCAAGAGGTGATAACTGAATTATTAGATATTAATATACAAGTAGGTAGAACTGGAGTTCTGACTCCAGTTGCACGTTTGTCACCAGTATTTGTTGGCGGGGCTACTGTGACCAATGCAACATTACACAATGAAGATGAGATTATACGTAAAGATGTGATGATTGGAGATAGCGTAATCGTACGTCGGGCTGGTGATGTTATTCCAGAGATTGTTGGAATAGTAATAGAGCGTCGTCCTAGTCATGCAAGGCGATTTACTATGCCAGATTACTGCCCAGTATGCGGTTCTAAAGCTGTTCGTATGGGGAACGAGATAGCGAAACGTTGTACCGGTGGATTATTTTGTTCAGCTCAGAAAAAGCAGGCAATTTTACATTTTTCTTCACGCCGCGCCATGAATATTGAGGGGTTAGGAGATAAATTAATTGAGCAGTTAGTAGACAAATCTATTGTTGAGACACCCGCAGATCTTTATAGACTAGATAGTGCTGTACTTGTTACGTTAGAACGAATGGCAAAGAAATCTGCAGATAACATAATGGAAGCCATTGAAAAAAGTAAGAAGACTACAGTAAAAAGATTTATTTATGCACTTGGTATTCCTAATGTGGGCGAGACTACCGCTAAAAGATTAGCTGGATATTTTAATAATTTCAATCAGTTTATGAATGCAGAGATAGAAATTCTACAGCAGGTACCAGATATTGGTCCAACAGTAGCCCAGAGCATTGTCGATTTTTTCTCTGAAGATAATAATATAGAAGTTATTAAACATTTGTGTGAAGCTGGCATCAAGTGGGATGATGGCATCTCTAAAAGAGTAATAGAAATTAATAATAATTATATTAGCATTAGTGGGAAAACTTTTGTATTGACTGGAAGTTTTTTGAATTTAACTAGGGAAGACGCTAAAGAAAAAATTGAAAATGCAGGAGGAAAAGTATCAGAAAATGTTTCTAAAAAAACAGACTACGTTGTTGTTGGTATTGATGCTGGTAATAAGTACAATAAAGCTATTGAATTAGAGATAACTATTCTTAATGAAATAGATTTTTTGCACTTGCTAGCGCAGTAATGCATAGAATAAGAACAGAAAGAAGTGGGGAAATAAAAATAGGTTGAATTGGTTCTATTAAAATAAATGCTTAATTTATCGCCCAAGCATTTATTTTAAAAATAAAAAATTCTATTTGTAACTCACTCAAAAAATAATAAGAATTCGGTAGCACATTATTTACACTATTTATAGCTCGGAGAAATATGCTAGCAATAATCGGTGATAAAAGAATAACAAGACTACCTGATTTTGAGATATCCCATCGGCAGATTATAAGAACACCGTATGGAGAGCCATCTTCTCCTTTAACTTTTGGCAGAATCAATGACCATGAGATCGTATTTTTAGCTCGTCAGGGCTCGTTTCATAATATTCTACCTCATGCAGTTAATTATTGTGCCAACTTATGGGCGCTGAACTCGTTTAATCCTACACAAGTCATATCAATCTCATTAGTAGGGGGTATTCATCCAGATTTACTGCCCGGAATGATTGTTATTCCTGATCAGATTATTGATTATACTCACAGCAGAAAATCTACTTATTTCGAGAGCACTGAGAAGACAATTGCTTGTACTGATTTTTCAGAGCCATACTGTAGGATAGCGCGTATGGATATTCTGGAGGCTGCAAAGCGAGGGCATGAAAAGATAATTAATGGTGGTGTTTACGCGGCAACTCAAGGGCCACGTTTAGAAACCGTTGCCGAGATTAATCGATTAGAGCGTGACGGTGCTGACATAGTAGGTATGACTGATATGCCAGAAGCAGTGTTGGCTAAAGAACTGCAGTTATGCTACGCAACCATAGCAGTAGTGAATTATTGTGCCGTTAGAAGGGGGGTAGCTATTCATGCTATAAAGTCGGCAAGCGCCCATGTTATCTTGGAAGAAGCGGCAACGAAAGTAATAAATATTTTAAAGTCCATAGTAGAGCCTAATGGCAATTAAATCTATTTTAAAAATGGGCGATCCATTCTTACTAAGCACAGCTAAAAAGGTTAAGAAATTTAATACACCTGAGCTCAATACCTTAATTCAAGATATGCAAGAAACTATGGAATCGGAAAACGGTGCTGGTTTGGCGGCGCCACAGATTGGCGTTAATTTACAAGTGGTCATATTTGGTTTGGAGTACAATCCGCGTTACCCTGATGCAGAGAGAGTCCCTTATACTGTATTGATAAATCCTGTGCTTAAACCTCTTACAAAAGAAATAGAAGAGGATTGGGAGGGTTGTTTAAGTGTTCCTAATATGCGTGGCAGAGTGCCACGTTTTACTAAAATACTTTACTGTGGATTCGATCAATATGGGGAATCTGTGAATCGTAGCGTGGAAGGATTTCATGCCCGTGTTGTGCAGCATGAATGTGATCATTTGCAAGGTATACTTTATCCAATGCGAATTACTGATCTTAGAATGTTTGGCTTTACTGAGGCACTGCCCGTTAATCAGATTTAAAGTTATTCTAACTTGTTTAAACTGAAAATTTTTTAAATCTGAATGAAATAAAAGTTTCTCATCGATTTCCATTGTGATTTTGAGTCAGATTCATAAGAGTAGTTTTTTTATGGCTTGACTACCACTAACAACACTATTGCAATTAAAATTCCCACTGGAACTTCGTTGAACCAGCGATAATAAACATGTCCATGTTGATTTTTATCCTGTTTAAAGTTGGCAAGCAATCGACCACAGTAAAAATGGTAAGCAATTAGCACCGCTACTAATAAAAGCTTAGTATGCATCCAATTACCGGAAATGTTATAACCTAACCAGAGCCATACACCGAATATTATAGTTAATGCTGCGCTTGGCATCATGATGCCATAGTAAAGTTTTCGCTCCATCACTTTAAATCGTTCGATGCTGATAGAATCATTGCTCAGGGCATGATAAACAAACAGTCTTGGTAAATAAAATAAACCAGCAAACCAAGTTACTAGGAAAATAATATGTAACGATTTTACCCAGAGCATTTGATCTCTCCCCGCTCATTAAAATGACTCATTGCGTTAGCAGTTAATAAGTAAATAATATTACTGATACAGAACTGTCAGTTTATCATCAGTATTACAGAGTACAGAGAAAATTCTATGAAATCGATTAAAACACGTGCAGCTGTTGCTTGGGCTCCCGGATTACCTTTAAGAGTGGAAGAAATAGATTTAATGATGCCGCAGAAGGGTGAAGTGTTGGTCCGGATTGTAGCTACAGGAGTATGTCATACCGATGCATATACACTTTCTGGAAGAGATCCGGAGGGTATATTCCCCGTGATCCTTGGTCACGAAGGTGCTGGTATTGTCGAGGCTTTAGGTGAAGAAGTTAGTAGTGTTGCCGTAGGAGACCACGTGATAGCACTTTACACACCAGAATGTGGCAAGTGTAAATTTTGTAGATCAGGGAAAACTAATTTGTGTCAGGCTATTAGATTAACTCAAGGCCGTGGACTAATGCCTGACGGTACCACGCGTTTTTATAAAGCCGGGAAACCTATTCATCACTATATGGGTACGTCAACTTTTTCTGAATACACGGTAATACCAGAAATCTCCTTAGCAAAAATTAGCAAGAAAGCGCCATTAGAGAAAATTTGTTTACTTGGTTGCGGGGTCACAACAGGCCTGGGTGCTGTTGCTAATACTGCGAAAGTAAAAGCAGGTGATACTTTGGCAGTATTTGGTCTTGGTGGTATCGGTCTTGCTGTAATAATGGGTGCAATCATAGCCAGAGCTTCTCGTATTATAGCTATTGACATTAACTCTGATAAATTCGAAATTGCACGGCAACTAGGCGCCACTGATGTGATTAATCCAATGGATCATGGTAGACCTATTCAAGATGTGATCATCGAGATGACTAATGGTGGGGTAGATTTTTCTTTTGAGTGTATTGGTAATGTCGAAGTAATGCGTTCTGCCTTAGAGTGTTGTCATAAAGGTTGGGGAGAGTCAGTGATTATTGGTGTTGCTGGTGCCGGCGAGGAGATTCACACTCGCCCATTACAGCTGGTGACGGGGCGCATATGGCGCGGTTCCGCATTCGGTGGAGTGAAGGGAAGAACTGAACTACCTATCTATGTGCAACGCTATCTTGATGGCGAATTTGAATTAGATATTTTTATTACCCACACTATGGGATTAGATGATATTAATAAAGCATTTGATTTAATCCGCACAAGAAAATCTATTCGTTCGGTCATTCATTACAATAAATGACCTCTAGTTCTTCTTAGTAGCAATAAATTCTTACTAATTTTTTATTGTTAGATTTTTTTTTCGTAAGCTAAACAGTTTAATAAATTACGTGCCGAATTGATAACTTCCGATGCAGTCATTCCAATTGGGCCACCATGTTCTTTTAGTAACACGTCCGCCGCCGCACCATGCAGATAGACTGCTAGCAATAGTGATCTCTCTGCATCCATTCCTTGTGCTAAAAGAGCACTAATAAAGCCAGATAATACATCACCTGTACCCGCGCTACTCAGACCAGGATTTCCGCTAGTATTAATGTAACATTTACCGTTGGGCGAAGCACAGATACTGCCTATACCTTTTAGAACAACATAACAATTAAAATACTTTGCCAGATTCTTTGTGGCAGCCATACGGTCATTTTGTACTATTTTGGTATCCATATTCAGTAGATGAGCTGCTTCTGCAGGATGGGGTGTGAGTATAGAAGGAGCCATTCGCTTCTGTAATTGGTGGGTAAGTTTAGAGTTACTAGCAATAAGATTTAATGCGTCGGCATCTAGCACCAGGGATAAAGGAGATTGTATTGCATGCTCTAACATGAGACACGCGTCGGCTTCAACTCCAAGTCCGGGTCCAACGACCAAACAACTTAAATGATTAAATTTAAGTAATTCATGAGCTGAAGGAAACATTAATTCTGGTTGTGCAGAGTCGACTCTCGTTGCATTATTTGAAACTAGACCGATATAAACACGCCCTGCACCTAATTTTAAGGCAGCTGTTCCGGTTAAAAGTGCCGCACCCGTCATACCTTCTGATCCACCAATGACGCCAACACTACCAAACAAACCTTTGTGACTATTAGCGCGGCGAGGGGAGGGTAATAATTTTTTTGCGTAAATTTGATCCAGTATTTGTAAATGAGGTTTTACTAATGAGAATGGGTCGATATCTAAATTACAGAGTAAAATCTCCCCACAATATTCTGGACCATAACAAGTTATAAGACCGGGTTTGAAGCAAATAAAAGTTGTTGTCATGGTGGCATGGATAGCTGCACCATGTACATTACCAGTACTACTGTTTAAGCCACTAGGCACATCAAGCGAAAGAACTGGCAGATTAAGATTATTGACAGTATTAACAAGCTCAAGGTATTTACCTTTGAGGTCTGTTGTTAAATTTATACCAAATAATCCATCTATTACTGCATCCCAACTTTTTTTTACTGGAATTTCGGAAAGAATGCTGCCGCCTATATTTAGCCAAGCCTCTAGTGCATACTTTGCATGACTAGGTAATCTGTCACATTTACCAGTAAATACCAGCGTGACATTAAACCACCATGCTTGTAAATAACGAGCAACGACAAATGCGTCACCACCGTTATTACCCGGACCTGCCAAAATTAACACTCTACTCTTGCCATTGATTAATAGCCTATTGAGAGCTACTTTTGCTGCGGCTAGTCCAGCTCTTTCCATTAGAGATGGAGGATTTGGTAGGGCAGCAACAAGTCGCTGAATTTCTTCGATCTCAGCAGCAGAGTAAAGGGGAGTTAAATTATTCATCCTGTGGTTTATCTAGTGTAAGATTGTGTTCTACAAATAATTATTTTACTGTAACTGATGCTTCGATTTCGTGGCGGTATCGCCCTTTCCCCTTTGCGATTAGAAAGAATAATGGGTGCACTTAAGGTCTCTGTTCCTCAAGTTTCCCATATTTATGCCGAGTATTGGCATTTTTGTAAAATAAAACGTCCCCTACAACAGAACGAAGTAACTATCATTGATAAGTTACTTACCTATGGTCCGGTACAAAAGACTGAAATTCCCTTGGGCGAATTGTTGTTAGTGTTGCCTCGTTTTGGCACTATTTCTCCTTGGTCTTCTAAAGCTACCGATATCTCTCATCGTTGTGGGCTAAATGTAATTGAACGTTTAGAGCGTGGCGTGGCATTTTATGTGCAGTCTCATGGCAATCTCTCTGCTGAAGCTAGAGCTACATGCGCCACTCTAATACATGACCGTATGACTGAATCTGTTTTTAATTCGTTTAATGACGCAGAGAAATTATTTCTACATTTTATGCCCACATCATTTGAAACTGTAGATGTATTAGGTGTCGGTATAGAGGCGTTACAACTTGCTAATATCGGATTAGGATTGGCGTTATCACCCGAAGAAATAGAATATATTGCAATTAATTTTACGCGCATCGGCCGTAATCCAACCGACGTGGAATTAATGATGTTTGCTCAAGCTAACTCAGAACACTGTCGGCATAAAATTTTTAACGCCGACTGGATTATAGACGGGCGGGTGCAGACGAAATCTTTATTTTCAATGATACGTAATACCCATCAAATGAATCCGCAAGGTACGGTAGTAGCTTACACCGATAATTCTTCTATTATTGAAGGCGCGCAGGTTGCCTGTTTCTATCCAGGAAGAGATGATAAGTACGATTATGCCGAAGAGCAGATAAATATTTTAATGAAAGTTGAAACTCATAACCATCCCACCGCAATCTCTCCTTATCCCGGAGCCGCTACTGGTGTGGGTGGGGAAATTCGTGACGAAGGAGCGACTGGTCGAGGCGCTAAACCCAGAGCTGGTTTCACTGGGTTTTCTGTTTCCAATTTAAGTATCCCAGATTTTATTCAATCTTGGGAGATATATCAGGAATCTAGAGTAAAGAATGGCTATGGCAAACCTCATCATATTTCATCTGCTTTGCAGATTATGTTAGAGGCTCCAATTGGCGGAGCAGCATTTAATAACGAATTTGGACGACCTAATTTAGCTGGATACTTTCGCACCTTTGAAGAATTAGTGGCAGGTGAAATGCGCGGATATCACAAACCTATCATGTTAGCTGGGGGTATGGGTCATATCTTGCAACAGCATTCATTTAAGGAGGAGTTTCCACCTGATGCCTTGCTAATTCAATTAGGCGGACCTGGAATGTTAATTGGTCTTGGCGGTGGGGCAGCTTCTAGTATGAATACTGGGACAAATAAAGAAATGCTTGATTTTGATTCTGTGCAGCGTGGTAACGCAGAGATGGAAAGACGGGCTCAAGAGGTGATTAATCGCTGTTGCCAGATGAATGGAAAAGATGCATCCAATCCCATTCTTTCGATTCATGATGTTGGCGCAGGCGGTCTATCTAATGCATTGCCAGAACTTTTACACGATTTTAAGCGTGGCGGACATTTTAATTTACGTGATATTCCTTCAGAAGAATCAAGCATGTCACCCATGCAAATTTGGAGCAATGAGTCCCAGGAACGCTATGTATTGGCAATTAAATTAGAGTCATTGGAATTATTCAGAGCAATTTGTGAACGCGAACGCTGCCCATTTTCTGTAATAGGCGAAGCAACTAAATTAGAGCAACTTGTTGTAAGTGATCTGGTACTCGGAAATAATCCTGTTGATATGGAACTTTCAGTTTTATTAGGAAAGTTGCCAAAAATAACACGTGATGTTGTACGCATAGAGAAAAAATTACTTCCTTTTGATATAACAAAGTTAGAATTAAAAGAAGTCGCTTATCGAGTTCTACGTCTGCCCGCAGTAGCAGATAAAACTTTTCTCATTAGTATTGGTGACCGTACTGTCGGCGGGATGACAGCCCGTGATCAGATGGTAGGGCCTTGGCAGATACCGGTAGCGGATGCAGCAGTAATGCTTATGGGATATAAAACTTATTTGGGGGAGGCATTTGCTATAGGTGAACGCGCTCCATTAGCGCTCATCAATCCTGCTGCTGCTGCACGTATGGCGGTGGGTGAGGCCATCACCAATATTGCTGCTGCACTGATTATAGATATTGGAGAGATCAAGCTTTCCGCCAACTGGATGGCGGCGGCTGGGCATCCAGGTGAGGATGCGGGTTTGTACGATGCGGTCCATGCAGTAGGGATAGAGTTATGTCCGCAACTGGGGATCAGTATTCCGGTAGGTAAGGACTCCATGTCAATGAAGACGGTATGGACTGAAGAAGAGAATAATCAGAGTACGACTGTCCATAAGGAAGTGACTGCACCTCTGTCCTTGATCATCTCAGCCTTTGCGCGAGTGATAGACGTGCGTAAGACACTCACGCCTCAATTACGTACCGACTGTGGAGAGACGGAACTGATCTTGATTGATCTGGGCGCGGGTAGAAGCCGTCTAGGTGGATCGGCGTTAGCGCAAGTTTATAAGCAGGCAGGTGATATAGCCCCGGATCTAGATGATCCACAGAAGCTCAAGGGATTATTCGCCGGTCTGCAACGCTTAAATCAAGAAGGTAGGGTACTTGCTTATCATGACCGCTCTGACGGGGGCCTATTTGTGGCATTGTGCGAGATGGCCTTTGCCAGTCATTCCGGTATTACAGTCAATCTCGATCAGTTGTGTTTCGACGGGCTCGCTAATGATGTGGATGGTTATGAGCTGAGACCCGAAATAATGGACGGAAAGGCTCAGGGAAGAATCCTTTCTGTCCTTTTTAATGAGGAGCTTGGTGGGGTGATCCAGATCAGAACAGAGCAGCGTCATGCCGTTCTGGAAGTTTTGGCAGAGGCTGGTTTGCGCGATATGAGTTTTGTCATCGGAAGTCTTAACGATAAGGATCAAGTACGTTTCTTGAGAAACAATAAAACGGTATTTTCCGAGCGGCGTTTAGATCTGCAGCGCGCTTGGTCAGAGACCACGCATCAAATGCAAAAGCTGCGGGATAATCCAGAGTGTGCGCAGCAGGAATATGATCGCATACTCGATATCACCGACCCTGGTCTGAATGTGCAGTTGAGTTTCGATGTGGACGATGATATTGCTGCTCCTTATATCCAGAGTGGAGCGAGGCCAAGAATTGTTATTCTGAGAGAGCAGGGTGTAAATGGTCATGTCGAGATGGCTGCAGCCTTTGACCGGGCTGGATTCGCTGCGACCGATGTGCACATGAGTGATATCATCGCTGGACGTGTTTCACTGCAACATTATCAGGGCTTGGCTGCATGCGGTGGGTTCTCCTACGGAGATGTGCTGGGGGCAGGGGAAGGTTGGGCCAAGTCTATTCTGTTCAATCATCGCGCACGTGATGAATTCAAAATGTTTTTCCAACGGACCGATACCTTCGCCCTAGGGATCTGTAACGGATGCCAGATGATGAGCAATCTGCAAGAAATAATTCCCGGTGCGGAGTACTGGCCTCACTTTGTGCGCAACAAGTCAGAGCAGTTTGAAGCCCGCTTCGTTATGGCTGAGGTTCAGCAGAGCCCCTCAATGTTTTTTGATGGAATGGTCGGTAGCCGTATGCCTATTGCTGTTGCTCATGGAGAGGGTTATGCGGAATTTGCCGATGAGAAAGCGCTATTGGCTGCATCATCTCTGATCGCACTACGTTTTATCGACAATTACGGCAAGCCTACTGAGATTTATCCACTTAATCCTAATGGTTCTCCCCAGGGCATTGCCGGCATGACTACACCAGATGGGCGTTTCAGTATACTTATGCCACACCCGGAACGGGTGTTCCGTGTCGCTCAACATTCATGGTATCCGACTGCGGAGTCGAGTATTAAGGGCGTGGGTGCGACAGAGTGGCATGAAGACGGGCCATGGATGAGGATGTTTAGGAATGCGAGAAGATGGGTGTGCTGATATAACTTACGGTAAGGAGTGTCCGGTATGATTATTTCTAAAAGTACGCTATATGTTGGACTTGTTGGCGTCGTTCTGCTTGTAGTTGGGGCAGACTTTAATATTGCATCGGCTCAATCGAAGTCCACGAATAAGGAGGGCACGGACTGTGTTCCGGTGGCAAGTTGGGTAGTACCTGCTGGCAATAAGATAGCCAATAATAGGGTCATTGGGCGTGCGGCAAAACAGTCGGTAGTTTTGCTCGGTGAGATGCACGATAACCCAGAGCATCACCGCTGGCAGTTGCAGATGCTGGCTGCACTTTATGCCTCTCGTCCAGACATGGTGATAGGTTTCGAGATGTTTCCACGGCGGGTACAAAAAGCACTCGATCGATGGGTGGCTGGAGAGTTCACTGAGACTGAATTTCTTGCCGCTACAGACTGGGACTCCGTTTGGAGTACGGACGCGAGTTACTATCTACCACTATTTCATTTCGCGCGTATGAACCGGATACCGATGGTGGCACTCAATATTGATACGCGTTTGAGGCGGGAGATCTCCGCGAAGGGTTTCGATGGAGTGCCGGAGAGTGAGCGCGAAGGGGTGACGCGACCTGCCAGTTCGAGTGTTGCATACCGTGATTACTTGCTGCCTATATATCGGGAACATGAGCGCGAGGGCAAGAAAAAAACCGAGATCGGCCATGACGATCCAGATTTTAAGCGGTTTGTCGAGAGCCAGCAGCTATGGGATCGAGCGATGGCGCAAGCGATACATCGATCGCTCGAGAGACCAGGACGCCCGCTGGTGGTTGGGATCATGGGTGCGGGACATATCAAGCATGGCTATGGAGTCCCTCACCAACTGAAAGACCTCAAGATCCTAGATGTTGCCATGCTGCTTCCATGGGATAGTGGTAAGGCATGTGGTCAGCTCGTTGCAGGAATGGCCGATGCTGTGTTCGGTGTCGCACCATTCGTTTCGTCTGTCCAGCAGCATCAGCGGCTTGGGATCCAATTTGAGATTACTTCAGATGGTGCACGAGTGTTGCAGGTTGAGAAAGGCAGTATTGCTGAGATATCGGGTCTGCGTAACGGTGATGTAATGCTGAAGGTTGCGGGCATGGTGGTTAAGCAGACTGGGGATATCGTCGCAGCGGTCAAGCGTCATGCGCCGGGCACCTGGTTACCGCTCAGGGTAAAACGAGGCAACGAGACAATCGAGGTCATCGCTAAATTCCCGGCAGAGGAACGGTGACTCTGATCGGAGCAAGATTGCAGATCATCAGGGGTATTACATGCCTCGTTCTCTCTGGTTTTATTGCAACAACTGCGTCTTCAGCACCAAGTGCAAAGACGGATGTCCGGTACGACATCACTGTGCGCATTGATCCGGCCTCACGCCGGATTGAAGGGCGCAGCCTTATCACCGTATCAGCAGCCGGTGAGTTGACGCTGGTACTGGGTCGTCGTTTTGAAGTGACGCATGCCCTGGTCGACGGACTGCCTATGGGGAGATCTATTTCAAGCACTGTTAATACCCAAGCCTGGTGGATTCCACGCCGCCAGCACGGGCAGCGTCGAATTGAGATTCATTGGAGGGGTGAGCTTGCGCCAATGGACAGTTCACTCGAACATCGACAGACACTCGGCAGGAGTGAGCCGGCGAGCGGATCAGCAGGTACATTCCTTCCTGATTCCAGTGGTTGGTATCCACACTTAGTAGGAACACTTCCACGATATCGAGTTAGCCTAGAATTGCCGTCAGGCCAGCGCGGTTTGGTTGCGGGACGTTTGATTGATGAGTCTGAAACAACCGAGAGCTATCGTGCGAGTTTCGAATTCCCTTTTCCTTCTGAAGGGATCGATCTTATGGCTGGCCCTTATGCGATCGGGACCGACACAATGCGTGGTGCGGGTGGTAAGCCGATCCAGATTCGTACTTATTTTCATCCGCAAATTAGGGATCTTGCCAAAAAATATCGTGAAGAGGTAAAGGGTTACATTGAATTTTACGAGACATGGATTGGCGAGTACCCATTTACTGAGTTCAGTGTGGTGTCGAGTCCGACACCGACCGGTTTCGGCATGCCAACGCTCACGTATCTCGGTATCGAGGTGCTGAGGCTGCCATTCATCCGCGCGACCTCGCTTGGGCATGAGGTACTACACAACTGGTGGGGAAATGGTGTTTATCCAGATTATGCCCATGGAAATTGGTCCGAGGGCCTAACCACCTTCATGGCGGATTATGCTTACAAGGAGCGAGAAGGGGCGGAAGCTGCGAGAGAGATGCGGGTTGGGTGGTTGCGAGACTTTTCCGCGCTAGCATCTGGCCAGGACATGCCATTGACGAAGTTTACCTCGCGCACCCATGGGGCCTCTCAGATCGTCGGCTATAACAAGGCGGCGATGGTGTTTCTGATGATGCGTGACTTACTCGGACAAGAGACGTTCGACCGTGCGTTGCAGTTGTTCTGGCATGAGCAGCGCTTTCGTGTCGCTTCTTGGACGGACTTACAGCGTGCATTTGAAACAGTATCGGGGCGAGATCTGAGGATATTTTTTAAACAGTGGCTGACACGTTCGGGTGCACCGGTTGTGCGTATTGCAGAAGCGGTACGTACATATTCCAACTCAAGCCACAGAGTGAGCATCACGCTGGAGCAATCGGAACCTATCTACCAGTTACGTGTGCCGATTGGGCTACGTACTGAAGAGGGGGAGGAGGTCCGAATGCTCGATCTGGAGCAAAAGCGTCAGACCTTTACACTGGAAGTTCCGGCACGGCCGATCGAAGTTACGCTCGATCCAGGGTTACGTTTATTCCGGCAATTAATGCCCCAAGAGGCCCCCCCTATTTTGCGTCAAGTCATGGTAGACGAGACGGTGGTATCCGTCCTGCTACCAGAGACCGGTGAGGCATATGCCGCAGCCGAGTTACTTGCAACAAAACTACAGAACCATTCCCTAAGAATATTTTCAGCGACGAATGCCCTGCCGACTGTGTCGATGCTGGTGATAGGTCTGCATGATCAGATCGATGCGTGGCTTGCTCGCCGGCAGTTACCCTTACGCCCAGGGATTGTCCAGGGAAAGGGTTCGGCACAGGCTTGGACGGTAAGTCGCCCGGGAGGGGCGACAGTCACGCTCGTGTCTGCTCGCGATGTCGCTGCGCTCACCGCTTTGGCGCGTCCGCTGCCGCATTACGGTCGACAGAGTTATGTTGTCTTCGAGGATGCAAAGATGATTGAGCGTGGCATCTGGCCGATGCGTATGCAAGTAATAAAGATTGACTAAGGATGAAACAGAAAGAGGTAGAAGGGTTCGGATGGTCAAGCCTTCTGCCTGCCAGATTTAGATGAATGGCTTTTTTGCTTTTTCCGTTTCTGGGGTAGTTTTTTTGTTAGAATACGCTTTTAATTTAGCGGAGTATCTCGATGGGTGTTGAAAGAACTTTATCTATTATCAAGCCGGATGCAGTTGCAAAGGGTGTGATCGGACAAATTTACTCTCGTTTTGAGAGTAATGGTCTGAAAATCATTGCCGCTCGTATGCTGCATCTCTCTCAAGCTGAGGCTGAGGGGTTTTACGCCGTACATCGCAGCCGTCCATTCTTTAATGATCTGGTGAAGTTCATGATTTCTGGACCGGTAATGGTACAGGCGCTCGAGGGTGAGGATGCGATTAAAAAAAATCGTGATCTGATGGGTGCAACTGATCCAAAAAAAGCTGAGAAAGGAACCATTCGTTCAGATTTTGCCGATAGCATAGATGCCAATGCTGTACATGGATCCGATGCCCCGGAGGCCGCGGCGATCGAAATTACTTACTTCTTCCCCGCGCTGAACATTTATTCCGGCAGATAATGAGCCGTGTCTCAACACCATGACGGTCAATCTGCTTGATTTTGGTGCGGGAAGTCTTGCCGATTTCTGTGTAGAAATTGGAGAAAAACCATTTCGCGCTAGGCAGTTGCTACGTTGGATTCATCAGTCTGGTGTGTCAGACGTTACGAGTATGAGTGATCTGGCGAAGGCTTTGCGGGAAAAGCTTGCTGCGACTTCGGTGATCGAACCGCCTCGAGTTATTAGTGATCATACCGCCAGCGATCAGACCCGTAAGTGGTTGTTATCAGTGGGTGCGGGTAATGGCATCGAGATGGTCTTTATCCCTGAAGCCAACCGAGGTACCTTGTGTATTTCTAGCCAGGTAGGTTGTGCCCTAGAATGTTCTTTCTGTTCCACCGGTAAGCAAGGTTTCAATCGTAATTTAACGGTGGCGGAAATTGTCGGCCAACTATGGTTGGCAAACAATGCGGTGAGGGAGAGCTCTTGCAGCCTAGAGGCACAGACGGTTTTAGATGGGAATGAGGTAACTCAATCTAGCACACGCAGTCGCGCCATCAGTAATGTGGTATTTATGGGTATGGGCGAGCCGCTGGCTAATTTTGAGAATGTAGTTGCGGCCCTTGATCTGATGTTAGACGATAACGCATACGGGCTGTCGCGTCGACGTGTAACGGTGAGTACATCTGGTCTGATTCCGGCCATGGATCGATTGCGAGAACGTTGTCCGGTAGCCTTAGCTGTATCGTTGCACGCACCTAATGATGCATTACGAGATCAACTGGTACCAATCAACAAAAAATATCCAATTAAGCAACTACTGGCAGCATGTCAACGTTATCTTAAATCCGCACCGAGAGATTTCATAACTTTTGAGTATGTTATGTTAGACGGAATAAATGACAGCATAGTCCATGCGCGCGAATTGGTAGAATTGGTACGAGAAACATCTTGTAAATTTAACTTGATTCCATTTAATTCATTTTCTGGATCAGGTTATAGGCGCTCATCATCTGAGTCAATTCGCTGCTTCCGAGACGTGTTGATGCAAGCAGGTTTGGTAGCGACAGTTCGTAAAACCCGTGGAGATGATATTGCAGCCGCTTGTGGACAGCTTGCAGGAAAAGTATTAGACAAGACTAATCGAAAAAAATGACGCAACGAGGGTTTGGCATATTGAAATAAGATCTAACATTTTTTGATGATATTTTTTTCTAGTTAGAGCAGAAAATTTTCAAATGAAATCAATATATGATTTATGCAAGTTCTTTCTGATAATTGTGAACGTTACAAGCGTTCAGTTAGTTTACAATAGCAAGACAGTAAATTTGACACCGCATAAAAATAAATACAGGGGAGTGGGGTGTTTACCACTCGAATAGATTCTTTACGGCTATAAAGTTTTTATATCTATCATGACTATATCTCAGAATAATAACATTATGAAACGCCGTAACAGTATTGGCGTTAAAGTTGGCTCGGTCATTGTTGGTGGCGGTGCCCCAGTGGTGGTTCAATCCATGACCAATACTGATACAGAAAATGAAATGGCTACTACAGTGCAAGTTTCTCAGCTTGCGCGTGCAGGATCGGAGATGGTTCGCATAACAGTCAATACCCCGGCAGCGGCAAAATTAGTCTCATCTATCCGTATGCGCCTCGATGACATGGACTGCCACGTTCCACTGGTAGGTGATTTTCATTTTAACGGACATAAATTATTGACCGAATACCCAGATTGTGCAAAAGCTTTAGCTAAGTACCGTATCAATCCTGGTAACGTAGGACATGGCAGAAAGCGTGATGAGCAGTTTGCCACCATGATAGAGACGGCTTGTAAATTTGATAAACCAGTACGGATTGGCGTTAATTGGGGTAGCTTGGATCCAGAACTTTTAGTGCGCATCATGGATAAGAACGCGGCATCCCTTGATCCGAAAGATGCTGGGCATGTGATGCGTGAAGCTTTGATCACTTCAGCATTGGAAAGCGCTACTAAAGCAGAAGAGATAGGATTAAATCACAATCAGATTATTTTATCTTGTAAGGTAAGTGGGGTACAGGATCTAATCGCAGTTTATCGTGATTTGGCGGCATGTTGTGATTATGCGTTGCACTTAGGATTAACCGAAGCTGGCATGGGATCTAAAGGGATTGTTGCTTCTACCGCAGCTTTATCAGTGTTATTGCAGGAGGGTATCGGTGACACCATTCGTATATCGCTTACGCCAGAGCCAGGTGGAGACCGTACTAGAGAAGTGGTAGTAGCCCAAGAAATTTTGCAGACGATGGGATTACGAGCATTTTCGCCGTTAGTAGCAGCTTGTCCAGGTTGTGGCCGTACCACCAGTACTTACTTTCAGGAGCTTGCAGAGAGTATTCAAAACTATGTGCGTGATCAAATGATAGTGTGGCGCACCCAGTATGATGGCGTCGAAAACATGACGTTGGCAGTGATGGGTTGTGTGGTGAATGGTCCAGGGGAAAGTAAGCATGCCAATATTGGCATTAGTTTGCCCGGCTCTGGAGAAAGACCGGTGGCACCAGTTTATGTAGATGGACAGAAATCTGTAACATTGAAGGGTGATAATATCGCTGGCGAGTTCCGCCAGATTGTTGATGAGTATGTTCAGACAAGATATCCAAAGAAAGTAGTTAATGGCTAAAATTATTCAGGCCATTCGTGGAATGAACGATATTTTGCCCAACCAAACATATCTTTGGGAATTTTTTGAGCAAACTGTGCGTGAATGGATGGCAACCTACGGCTATTGTAATATTCGGTTACCTATTATCGAACGAACCGATTTGTTTGTACGCTCTATTGGGGCAGTGACTGATATCGTTGAGAAGGAGATGTATACCTTTGTCGATCATCTCAATGGTGATAGCTTAACTTTGCGTCCAGAAGGAACCGCTTCTTGTGTACGTGCGGTATTGGAACATAATCTATTGTATACCGGACCACAGAAATTGTATTACTCGGGACCAATGTTTCGTCATGAACGTCCGCAAAAGGGACGTTATCGTCAGTTCCACCAAGTAGGTGTAGAGGCATTAGGGTATGCTGGACCAGATGTTGATGTTGAGTTGATTGTCATGTGTGCAGAGTTATGGGATAGATTAGGTATTTCCAATGTACATCTCGAAATCGGTACACTCGGTAGCGTTGAATCCCGTACTTTATATCAATCGAAGTTAATTAGGTATCTAGAGCAACATTTGAGTGAGCTTGATGAGGATGCCCAAAGACGTTTATATCGTAATCCACTTAGGATACTTGACAGTAAAAATCCTCAAATGCAACATATCGTTGATGGTGCCCCAAAGTTGCTGGATAATTTAGATGATGATGCATTAAGACATTTTGAACAATTGCAGCACATGTTACATAGTGAGGGGATTAATTTTAAAATTAATCCGCGGTTAGTAAGAGGTTTAGATTACTACAATCGTACCGTATTTGAATGGGTTACTGATGAACTTGGTGCACAAGGTACGATATGTGCCGGTGGACGTTATGATGGATTAATAGAACAGATTGGCGGCAAATCAACACCGGCTTGTGGTTTTGCTATGGGCGTAGAGCGCCTATTATTATTGGTGCTGGGAAATAATAAGGAAATACCGAATCCAGTTCCCGATGCTTATGTAGTACATCAGGGCGAGATTGCAAAAAAATTTGCTTGGAAGAGTGCAAGGTATTTGCGTTACCATGGGGTTAAAATTATTCTACATTGTGGCGGTGGTAACTTTAAAGTACAAATGAAAAAAGCTGATGCCAGCGGCGCACGTTTTGCTGTGATTATTGGTGATCATGAAGCAGAAGCGGAGATAATTAGTATCAAACCATTACGTGAAAAAGCAGAGCAGGTGAGTGTGGGACTGTTAGAAGCGGTAGTGTTACTTAAAAATATATAAATAAGAGATGCTTTTTTTAATTTACGTTTATTTGGAAAAAAATGGCAACATATGATTTAGAAGAACAGGAAAAAATAGACGAGCTTAAGTCTTGGTGGGAAGTTTACGGCACGCTGGTCATTGTGATAGCAGCAATCTGTATTGCTGGTGTATTTGGAACGCAGTTATGGAATCATTATCAGAAGCAGCAGAGCCAACAAGCAGCCGAGTTATTTATCTCCCTTCAACAAATTGAATTAAGTAAAGATCCAAAAAAAATTGGAGACGCTGCTCGCTTGTTAATGGAAGGTTTTTCTGACAGTGGTTTTGCATCTCGTGCCGCTATGATTGCGGCATATGCGAATGTTGATATAGATGATACACAAAATACCAGAGGCTTCCTGCAGTGGGTGCTAGATAACTCTAAAGAAAATGAATTGAGAGATCTTGCGCGACTCCGGTTAGTTAGTTTATTGCTAGATCAAAAAAGACATGATGAAGCATTAAAATTATTAGGGAACGAACATGCCGAGTCTTTTGATGGTCTTTATGAAGATTTGAAAGGTGATATCTTTACCGCTAAGGGAAACATTCCAGAAGCTCGTGTTGCCTACCAAATAGCGATTAATAAGATAGGTATCAAGAGTGGTTATCGTAATATTATTCAAATGAAGCTCGATGCTCTAATAGTACTTAAGCAATAACCATACAGAAATTATATTCAGAATTTCTAGAGATTATGCTGAAATATGTTTTTCTAATACCTGTGCTACTAGCATCTGTCGGATGTGCCGGCATTGTGAATCCGTTCGCTAACAAAGAAAGCAAGATTAGCGAATCAATGCCCATCAAATCTGAAAACAAGAATACTCAAGTCGATAAGGAAATAGTTGTTAATTCTGGTAACGAGATCCCCGATATTAAGAAAGATAATTTCCCGTTAAAAGTAGTTACGGGTACATCTCTATTATGGAAGAACATAATTGGCTCAGAAATAATAGAAAAGTTCTCGACACGCGAAATTGTTGATGACGTACTCGCACTTTCTCTCGCTATAGGTAAGAATAAAGATGTGATAACGACGCTCTCACCAGCGTCTAATAAAGGCGAGGTTTATGCTGCTTACACAAATGGGCAGCTTGCTTGTTTCGATTCTGTTACGGGTAGTCAACTATGGAGTATTAATACTCAGCATAAATTATCTGGCGGCGTAGGTATAAGTGAGGAAATGTTATTAGTTGGTACTTTCAAGGGAGAAATTCTAGCATACGATAAGAAAGGAAAATTTTTATGGGAAGCATCAGTACCTAGCGAAGTTCTAAGCCAACCACAAGTAGACCGGAATATAGTAGTGGTGCGTACTACGGATAATAAGATCTATGCTTTAGATGCTACTAGCGGGAAGCGTATGTGGATTTATCAAGGTCCTAGTCTACCATTAACTGTGCGTAGTTCTGCGGGTGTGTTGGTTATAGGTGGCGGGGTATTCGCTGGATTTTCTGGAGGTAAACTGGTCGCAATAAATCTATCTAACGGCAGTTTAGTATGGGAGGCATCAGTATCTAAACCCCGCGGTGTGACGGAACTGGAGCGCATGGTAGATATAACCAGCTTACCAGTGATTGATAATCGACAGATATGTGCCGTGGCTTACAGAGGCCGCGTTGCTTGCTTTGATATAGCTAATGGCAATAATATTTGGGGGCGAGATATATCCAGCAGTGCTGGTCTAGCCATGGATAGCAAGCATGTTTATGTGAGCGATGATGATGGTTCGGTAGTAGCCTATAATAAAGAAAGTGGAACTAAAATATGGAAAAAAGATATACCCAAAGTAGAGCCGCCTAAAAATTTTGGCATTACTTGGATAACTACGGGCGGTGATCGTGTTGGCAAAGTAGACCCTTTTGGCGGTAAAGATAAGAAGATGACCTCTAGTTTTTGGAGCTTTTTTACGGGAAATAGTGATTCAGAGACCGCAGATACAGATAAAAAGAAAGATAAAAAGAAAGATAAAAGTAGAAATACCAGACCAGACCTGCGAGCAGGTAATTCCATAATAGGTGATTTTTTTACAACAACTTTAGATTCAAGTAGCAAAAATAGTATTCGTAATAAATTATCCGCACCTCTCGTTCATGATGTTCAGGTAGTGGTTGGTGATTCTCAGGGAAACGTGACCTTTCTTAAGAATGAAGATGGTACTATTATTTCTCAGTTCGTCACTGACGGAGCCCCCATTCTTGCCCGTCCAGAGTATTTGTCTAATGGTATCTTAGTGCAAACTATTAAAGGTGGGCTCTACGCATTTGGTATGTGACAGTGATATAACCAGAATAAATCTGCTCACTATAAGAATCCTGATCCCCTTCGCTGGAAAAAGCGGGTGTATGGATGTTTTGCATAACGAGAATTTTAAATTATGAAACCGATCCTTGTTTTAATTGGACGACCTAATGTTGGTAAATCCACCCTCTTTAATCGTCTCACCCGAAGTCGTGATGCGATTGTTGCAGATATTCCAGGTTTGACGAGAGACCGGCATTATGGGCATGGGAGACTAGGTGGAAAACCACATTTAGTGGTAGATACTGGTGGTTTTGAGCCGGCCGTTAAAGACGGTATTCTCCTTGAGATGGCTAAGCAAACGTTACAAGCGGCAGATGAGTCTGATGTTATATTATTCATCGTGGATGGTCGACAAGGTCTAACATCGCAAGACAAAATAATCGCTGAACAACTCAGGAAGATCGGACGTAAGATTTTTCTTGTTGTCAATAAAACTGAAGGCATGGCAACTTCTGTTGTAACCGCTGAGTTTCATGCGTTAGGTCTAGGGGAACCTTGTGCTATTTCTGCTGTTCATGGTGATAACATCAATGATTTAATGGAATTAGTATTGTTAAATTTCCCAGAAAAACAAACAGGGGAGAAAGAAGATCAACATCCAAAAATTGCCATTGTAGGACGACCTAATGTTGGTAAATCGACATTAGTGAATATGCTATTGGGTGAAGAGCGCGTAATTGCATTTAATGAGCCGGGAACTACTCGTGATAGTATTTATATCAATTTCGAGCGTCATGATCGGCACTATACTTTAATTGACACTGCTGGTTTACGTCGTCGTGGGAAGGTTCTAGAGGTTATTGAAAAATTCTCAGTAGTGAGAACACTACAAGCTATTGAAGACGCTAACGTAGTGATATTAGTGCTAGATGCCAGGAATGAAATTTCGGATCAGGATGCACATATTGCTGGATTTATTATCGAAACCGGATGCGCATTAGTTCTAGTAGTAAATAAATGGGATGGCTTGGATGATTATCAGCGCGCCACCATTAAGCGTGAAATTTTCAGAAAGCTTGCTTTTCTTTTGAGTTTTACAAAACTTCATTATATTTCAGCATTACGTGGTAGCGGCATGGAAAGACTGCTCCCGTCAGTTGATGCCGCATATGCCGCTGCAATGATAAAACTGTCCACACCAAGATTGACTCGTGTTCTTTTGGATGCAGTAGAGAAACAAGCGCCACCACGTGTTGGCATGTCCCATCCAAAATTACGTTATGCGCATCAAGGCGGCTCTAATCCACCGCTAATTATCATACATGGTAACGCACTTAATCATGTACCCGAAACTTACCGACGTTACTTAGAGAACACGTTTCGTATAATTTTTCAGCTTGAAGGCACTCCGCTGAAAGTTGAGTTTAAAACGAGTCATAATCCATATGCTAATAAGAAACCAGCCCCTCTTAGCGAGGCTGAGGCAAGACGAGCTCATCGTCGTCGTATGTATGGTAGAAAGAAATATGGTTCATAGTAAGTTAGTCGGGTAGAGAATCATTTTAATCATAAGTGTATATGGAACTCTTGAAACTATATTTTCAACTTCACCATATAAATAAAGGTGATTCCCCTCTGTTTCGCTCTAATTTGGAGAGGGAGTTTCTTAGCTCATTTATATTTAACTAAATTTCAGCGTCAGAATATTTGAGAATGGACAATATCTTGTATCGTATTAGAGATTTAAACGAGTTTTTTGCTTGCTTTGATGTAAAATCGCCGGTCTCCTGACTGATGTAACCTCGCTTTGACGACTGAGTCTGATTATCCGTGCTCTTGTTTAGTTAATAAGTCAGTGTCGTCAGTAATCTCGACAATACCTGTGTTGGGAGTCTAGCCAGTTAACGTAACCAGGAGAATGATATACAAAGTATCCTTACAATATACTTTTGATGATCAAGATTAAAAGGTAAAGGGTAAATTAACTCTGCTTGAGACGAAGAAATAGAGTTTCTTTCTAATGGAGTATCCTTGGTATGCTTAGAGTAAACTCTGGAATGGTTGTATCAAAACGACACCCATCTTCTGCCACCATTTGATAACTTCCCTTCATTGATCCAACTGGAGACGAAATGGCAGTACCGCTGGTGTATTCAAAACTATCGCCCGGTTTTAGTAAAGGTTGCTCTCCTACTACTCCCAGTCCACGGATCTCTTGCACGTCATTACCGCCATCCAAGATGATCCAGTGGCGACTGATAAGCTGTGCCGCAACCATTCCGATATTGGTGATAGTAATTGTATAAGCGAATACGTAACGGTCTGCAGTTTCATCTGATTGATCTGGGAGATAGATAGTGCGCACCGCAATGTTTATTTCATATTTTTTATTTTCAGGCATGCCGCTATTCCACACTATTTTTCGATTCTCGGCAAGAGTAACTTTTATTAAGCTCCTTTTTACGTAGAAACTGAATTAATTTTTATATATAAGATAGAGTTATTAGCGCACAGCAACCATTTAAGGTTAAAATACCCATTCTATTTTTTTGAGAAGATGTGTATGCCCAATTATCGTATCGCACCAAGTATTCTATCTGCAAACTTTGCTAAATTAGGCGAGGAAATAACTGCTGTCGTTGATTCTGGTGCAGACATTATTCATTTTGATGTGATGGACAATCACTATGTACCTAACCTCACTATTGGCCCTCTAGTATGCGAAGCAATTCGTCCGCTAACTAAAGCAATTATTGACGTGCACTTAATGGTAGAACCGGTAGATCGTATCATTCCTGACTTTATTCGAGCCGGAGCTAATATTATTTCTTTCCACCCAGAAGCATCTAGACATATTGATCGCACTATAGGGTTGATCCAGGAAATGGGTTGTAAGGCAGGATTAGTGTTTAATCCTGCAACTCCATTGTACTATCTGGACCATGTTCTAGATAAGCTTGATCTAGTACTGATTATGTCAGTAAATCCCGGTTTCGGTGGACAAAAATTTATTCTTGAGGCCCTGAATAAAATAAGAGCAGTACGTAAACTCATTGACGCTACTGGTAAAGACATCCTGTTAGAAGTCGATGGCGGTGTAAAGGTGGATAATATTGCGGAGATTGCCCGTGCTGGGGCCGATACTTTCGTTGCCGGCTCCGCTATTTATAGTGCAGGTAAAGATAATGATCTAAATCGTTATAATACAGTAATAGCTGCATTACGATCAGAGTTAGCAAAGGTCTAGCTTAGTATAGGCCTATAAAGAAAAGTACTTTTTTTGTCTTTATAGGATAGATAGAATGGATAACCTGCGTATGATTTTGGAATATGTTTTATGAATGAAAGTTCGCACTCCAGTCCCCTTTTTACTAAAGTTCGAATACAGTTTCCTCTGATGATCAAGGCCGTAATGGTCGATTTAGACGGCACATTATTGGATACAGCATGCGATCTTGCCGCCGCCGCTAACATGATGCTCCAGGAATTAGGTAAGACAGAATTGCCTGTCGAAACAATTCAATCTTATATTGGAAAAGGCATACAGCGATTAGTTAAACGAACACTTACTGATAGCTTGAGTGATGAGCCAGATATCGAGTTATTTACCAAGGCAATGTCGATCTACGAGCGTAATTACACAAAAACTCTAGATATGAACTCACGTCCTTATCCAGGTGCGGTCAAAGGCCTTAATGCCCTGCAAGCAGAAGGCTTTCAACTAGCTTGTATCACTAACAAAGCTGAAATATTTACCTTGCCATTGCTGCGTGCTACCAATTTACTAAGTTATTTCGATATTGTCCTCTCTGGCGATAGTTTACCAAAGAAGAAACCTGATCCAATGCCTTTGTTGCATGCTTGTAAATATTTCGGCATTGCTCCTTATGAAATGCTCTTAATCGGGGATTCATTTAATGACACCGAAGCAGCACAAGCAGCTGGTTGTCATATTTTTTGTGTGCCTTATGGTTACAATGAGGGACGACACGTGAACGAGCTTAATTGCGATGCTATCGTTGAGTCCATTTACGAGGCAAGCAGATTAATTCAAAAATCTTCATGATCTTTATAAGTATCAGAAGAGGGAGATTTGCTTAGCAGTGTTGGCCCTATAGCTCTAGACTACTCTCATTATTAAAGTTAAACGGTAGTGTATTGTAATTACCATACTTTATTTATTGCCATTTATGAAATCAAATCATGACTGAAACCGAATTTAATCATCTTGCAGCTCAAGGCTATAACCGTATTCCTGTGGTACTGGAAACCTTTGCCGATCTTGATACTCCGTTATCAATTTATCTTAAACTTGCCAACCGATCTTATTCATACTTGTTAGAATCAGTTCAAGGCGGTGAACGTTTCGGGCGCTATTCTTTCATTGGTCTTCCTGCCGTGATTCGTATTGAGGTACGTGGTAATAGTATTCATTTAATTGATGGCACGGAATCCAAAATAACTGAAATGGATGATCCGTTAGTCTTTATTGAGTCTTATTTATCACGTTTTAAAGCAGCTCCGTATCCCGGCTTACCGCGTTTCTGCGGTGGCTTGGTTGGCTACTTTGCTTACGATGTAGTACGTTACATTGAAAAGAAACTTTCTCACTGTGCTCTTCCTGATGTGCTTGATGTCCCAGATATATTGTTACTATTGTCTGAAGAATTGGCGGTAGTGGACAATCTTTCCGGAAAACTCTATTTGATAGTTTATGCTGATCCAGGCAGACTAGATGCATATCAAAATGCGCAACATCGTTTAAAAGAATTACTTTCCTTGTTGCGTCAACCATTACAAATCCCAATCG
>Ga0208942_1000152_pt1 | contig 32707 bp, 52 predicted proteins | sample GreLakmeSU08MSRF_FD_187704 | JGI IMG/M metagenome (GOLD analysis project Ga0208942, IMG submission 187704) | Freshwater lentic microbial communities from great Laurentian Lakes, MI, USA - Great Lakes metaG SU08MSRF (SPAdes) | ecosystem: Environmental > Aquatic > Freshwater > Lake | place: Great... | reverse complement strand
GGTAGTATGTCTACCTATGCTCCGTCGCAACGGTCAGGTTCGTATTTTAGTGGGAACAACAGTTTTACTCCCAACTACGGGTTTAACATGAACTATAGATTTTAATGGCCTACCACGACACAGGCATCAACGAAGCCGGGGCTGTAGCCTCTGGCGGCACTAAGTCCGACCGTGACAACGGCGAGATGCTGGCGACCATGCGTACCCGCCTGACGATGGCGATCGCTGCGTATTCAGACAGCCGCGAGGACGAACTGGACGACTTGCGTTTTCGTGCTGCCAGCCCGGACAACCAGTGGCAGTGGCCTGCGGATGTGCTGGCGACACGCGGCTCGGTGCAGGGGCAGACAATCAACGCTCGACCTTGCCTGACCATCAACAAGCTGCCGCAGCACGTGCTGCAAGTGACCAACGACCAGCGCCAAAACCGACCCTCCGGCAAGGTGATACCGGCTGACGACAAGGCTGACGTTGAGGTAGCCGAGATATTCAACGGCATCGTGCGGCACATCGAGTATATCTCGGACGCTGACGTAGCCTACGACACCGCCTGCGACAACCAGGTAACGTTTGGCGAGGGTTACTTCCGCATTCTGACCGAGTATTGCGACGACAACAGCTTTGAGCAAGACCTGCGGATTGGGCGTATTCGTGACTCGTTTAGCGTCTACATGGATCCGACGATCCAAGACCCCTGCGGCTCGGATGCCGAGTGGTGCTTCATCAATCAAGAAATTACGAAAGAGGTTTATGAGCGTGAGTTTCCCGATGCGGCACCGCTGTCGAGCCTAGCCTACGGCGTGGGCGACGGGCAACTGAATGCTTGGATTAACCAAGACACGGTGCGGATTGCTGAGTATTTCTACATCGCGCACGAATCCAAGAAGCTGAACCAATACCCCGGTGGAATGACCGCAATGGCGGGGTCGCCCGAGGCAAAGCAAATTGAAATGATGGGTTTGGTTGCAACAAAAACCCGTGACGTAGACGTTCGGACAGTCAAATGGTGCAAGACCAACGGCTTTGAGGTGCTGGAAGAACGCGATTGGGCGGGCAAATACATCCCGGTAATCCGCGTAATCGGCAACGAATTTGAGATAGACGGTAGGATGTACGTCAGTGGGCTGGTGCGGAATGCCAAGGATGCCCAACGGATGTACAACTACTGGGTTAGCCAAGAGGCCGAGATGCTGGCGCTGGCACCCAAAGCACCGTTTATCGGTTACGGCGGTCAGTTTGAGGGTTATGAAACGCAGTGGAAAACGGCCAACATCAACAACTGGCCGTACCTTGAGGTTAATCCAGATGTGACCGATGGCGCCGGTGGCCCGCTGCCGCTACCGCAACGCGCACCGCCACCGCTGGCACAGAATGGCCTATTGCAAGCCAAACTAGGTGCCGCTGACGACATTAAAGGGACGACGGGACAGTACGACAGCAGCCTTGGCGCAGCCGGTAATGAAACATCAGGCAGGGCTATTCTTGCGCGAGAGAAGCAAGGCGACACCGGCACCTATCATTTCATCGACAACCTTGCTCGCGCCATTCGCTACGCCACGCGGCAGCTTGTGGATATGATTCCCAAAATCTACGACACGCAACGAGTGGCGCGAATCATTGGTCTTGATGGCGAAACAGATCAAGCCATGATCGACCCGACGCAACCCGAAGCGGTCAAAAAGATTGTTGACCAGCAAACCGGCGCAACCATCAAGAAGATTTACAACCCTAATGTCGGCAAGTACGACGTTGCGGTAAGCACCGGGCCGAGCTACATGACCAAGCGGCAGGAATCGCTAGATGCCATGAGCCGACTGCTGCAAGGCAATCCTAACCTGTGGGCTGTGGCTGGCGACTTGTTTATCAAGAATATGGATTGGCCTGGCGCGCAAGAAATGAGCAAACGCTTTGCAAAAACCATTGATCCTAAGTTGATGGACGATTCGGATATGTCGCCGGAACTGGCGCAGGCACAGCAACAAATGCAAGCGATGACTCAGGAAATGCAACAGATGCAGCAGATGCTGCAAAACGTCAATCAGTCGATGGAAGCGCAAACGCTGAAGGTTAAGGAGTTTGATAGCCAAGTCAAAGCATACGATGCCGAGACTAAGCGTATCAGCGCGGTGCAGGCCGGCATGAGCGAAGAACAAATACAAGATATTGCAATGGGCGTGGTCGCGGCGGCGTTGGAGTCGCAAGGCATGATGAACCAGATGCCCGATATGCGTAACGAATCTATGCCGATGGAAATGATGCAGCAAGACCAGATGCAGCCACCTGAAATGATGCCTATGGAACAAATGCCGCCACCGCAAGGGATGCCACAGTGAAATGCACCGACTTTATGGGGATGCTGTTCTTAGCGCGAGACGTAGCGCACAGCGTCCACCTCAACACGCGCAGCTACTCAAAGCACGTAGCCTTGAACATCTTCTACGAGCGTATCGTAGGCGCTGCCGACGACTTTGCCGAAGCCTACCAAGGGCGGCATGGTCTGATCGGCCCTATCTCGCTCATGTCGGCCAAGAAAACTGCCAACATCATTGAGTTTCTGGAAGATCAGTTGAAAGAAATTGAAGCGTGCAGATATGAGGTGGTGGATAAGTCGGACAGTTCGTTGCAGCAACTCATCGACAATATCGTAGAAGTCTATTTACGCACGCTCTACAAACTTAGATTCTTAGCTTGAGGTCAATCATGTCAGCGAACTATAAAAGTATCAGCGCCACCAATCAAGTCAAGGTCGGTTTTACGGTCTTGAAAGGCATCTTTGTTAGCGCCGCAAGCTCAACGCCGCTTATTACGGTTTATGATTCCGGCACCGCCGACACCAATGACCCGACGATATTGGGCGTGTTTGCACCCGCAGCCGCAGGTAATTATCTGTTTACCAATAACGGCATAACGGCAAGCAAAGGGTTGTACGTGGTCATATCGGGAACGGTAGTAGCGACCATCATTTACGAGTAAACAAAAATGACCGTCGGTCTTTCTCCCGTTGCTGGCGCAGGTTGGCAGTTCTTTGATGCTAACGGCGTCCCATTGTCTGGTGGCAAGCTGTACACCTATGTTGCTGGCACTACGACACCGCAGACCACTTACACTAGCGCCAGTGGTGTAGTAGCCAACGAAAACCCAATCATACTGAACTCAGAAGGTCGCGTTTCCGGCACTAACGAAGTTTGGTTAGACATAGCCGTAGCGTACAAACTAATATTAAAAACAAGCGCAGATGTTCAGTTGTGGAGCGCAGACGATCTTTCCGGTATAGCCGGTCTTGGCAGCGCGCTTCCAGTTGCTTCGGGTGGAACCGGCGTTTCATCAAACACTGCGTATGCGGTGTTGTGCGGCGGGACTACATCTACCAACCCGATTCAATCTATTGCATCGGTAGGGACTGCCGGGCAAGTGCTAACAAGTAACGGCGCTGGGGCTTTACCGACGATGCAAGCGGCATTTGTATCGGGCATGATTATACTTTGGTCAGGAAGTTCGGCGTCTATCCCTAGCGGATTTTTGTTATGCGACGGAACGTCTAGTACCCCTGATCTGCGGAATAAGTTTGTTGTAGGTGCGGGTTCTACGTATGCTGTAGGCGCTACAGGCGGCAGTGCAGACGCAGTGGTTGTTTCGCATACGCACACGGTAACAGACCCAACGCACGCGCACTCGCAACAAGCACAGACAAAATTAGCGTCAGTAGGGAGCGGCGCGGATAGCACTAACAACAACGGCAACGCTATTGGCGGAACAACAGTTGCTGCTTCCACTGGCATCACTATAATTACTGCTGGCGTTTCCGGCACTAACGCAAACCTTCCTCCGTATTACGCTCTTTGCTATATTATGAAAACTTAAATAAATCATGGCCGACATAAAAATATCCGCGCTACCCGCAGCAACGACGCCTCTGGCGGGTACAGAGGTATTGCCAATTGTGCAGTCCGGCGTAACAGTTAGAGTCGCGGTAAGCAATTTGACCGCAGGTAGGTCTGTCAGCGCCACAGCCGTGGCAATAACAGGCAGCACTTCCGGCACCGCGACCATCGTAACCCCGGCTGTTGCCGGAACGCCAACGATTACGTTGCCGATTGTTACCGGCACATTGGCTACGCTGGCAGGAACGGAAACGCTGACAAACAAAACACTGACCAGCCCGACGCTAACAACGCCAGCACTTGGCACTCCCGCAAGCGCGGATTTTACAACGATTGCAGCAACTCAAGCCCAACAGGAAACGGGGTCGGCGGTTACTGCGCCGGTTACTCCCGGTCGCCAACAATTCCACCCGAGCGCGGCGAAGGCTTGGCATTACACGACCTATTCTGCTGGCACTCCGACAGTGCAGGCTTCTTTCAACGTCGCCAGCATTACCGACTCCGGAGTCGGAATTCTGACCGTCAATTTGACTACGGCGTTCTCCAGTGTCAATTATGCAGTCGTGGCAGGCTCGACCGTTACTGCAAGCGCAATAGGCTACGACGAAATTCTTACCCATAACACTGGGAGCTGGGTTCAACGTCACTTTGAGAATTCCAGTCTAACTGACCCCGGCAGTCTTCAGGCCATTGCCTTTGGAGACCAATAATGAGAAAAATTATTTTCACTTGCTTTGACGGTGGCCTGTCCGTAGTCCATCCAGTCAGGAACACGCTTGGCGAAACGCTCACGACGGATGCCGAGATTGAACAGCGTGCTTGGAGTAGATTACCTGACGATGCTATCAATCCGCAGTTTGTCGAAGATAACGCAATTCCTGTTGACCGCACCTTTCGCAACGCATGGAAAGCCGAAGCCGGAAACGTGTCTGTCGATATGGATAAAGCCAAAGACCTAACTAAAGACAGGCTGCGCGCTGAACGAAAGCCACTGCTAGAAGCGCAGGATGTAGAATTTCAACGAGCGCAAGAAACGGGCGCAGATACAGCAGAAATTGTTAAAGAAAAACAACGGCTGCGTGACATAACGAAACAAGTAGACGCGCTAACTTCAATTGATGAACTTAAAGCACTATAACCGCACTGGCGCGGAACGCCAGGGATTCCAAGGAATCAAGCCATGTCTGAAGAAGTGATAGCGGAAGTACCCGCGCCGGAACAGGTCGCTACGGCAGCACCTGAGCCTGAGATAGCAGCGCCGGAAGCAGCACCCGAAGTTGAGTCTAAGGTATTCACACAAGAAGACTTGGACGCAGCCATCGGTAAACGGCTTGCAAGAGAGCAGCGAAAGTGGGAACGCGAAGCAAGGCAGGCCGAAGCACCAAAGCCAGTCCCTGTAGAGCATGTAAAGCCGGAACAGTTTACGACAACCGAGGAATACGTTGATGCATTGACGACTTCCAAGGCGGCGCAGATTGTCCACCAGCAACAGTACGCCAAACAGCAACAGGAGTTGCTTGGGAACTATCACGAAAAGGAAGAAGATGCGCGGGGCAAATACGAGGACTTTGAACAAGTCGCGTACAATCCCAAGCTACCGATTACTAACGTGATGGCTCAGACAATTCAAGCCTCGGATAACGGCCCTGATATTGCATACTATCTCGGCACAAACCCCAAGGAAGCTGACCGCATTTCTCGACTTGAACCGTTCTTGCAGGCTAAAGAGATAGGAAGATTGGAAGCAAAGGTTGCTTCTGAACCCGTAACAAAACGTACATCCAGCGCACCTGCGCCGATTTCACCTGTTACCGCTCGCGGAGGTCACTCCAGCGGTTTTGATACCACAGACCCAAGGTCAATAAAAACCATGACCACAAGCCAGTGGATTGAAGCTGATAGAGCAAGACAGGTGAAAAAGCAGGAAGCTAGGAACCGCTAACTACTTTAAGGAGTTTTTTCATGGCTAATAGCCTGCTTACCATCGATATGATTACTCGGAAGTGCCTCGAAATTCTCGAGAACAACCTGGTTATTTCGCGCAATTGCAATAAAGAGTATGACGACAGCTTCGCTGTTGAAGGTGCCAAGATCGGTTCGACCCTGCGGATTCGTCTGCCGGATCGCGCCTTGGTGACTGACGGTGCCGCCCTGCAAGTTCAGGACGACAACGAGCAATTCACCACGCTGACGGTTTCTAGCCAGAAGCACATTGGCATCAACTTCACCAGCGCCGAACTGACAATGCAGTTGGATGACTTTGCGGAACGTGTTCTGAAGCCGCGTATCAGCCAATTGGCGTCGAGTGTGGATGCTGACGTTGCTAACGCCTACAAGTCTATTTTCAACACCGTAGGCACTCCCGGCACCACGCCGGCCACCGCTCTGGTTCTGCTGCAAGCGCAACAGAAGCTGAACGAATCGGCTACGCCTATGTCGCCGCGCTACGCAACCGTAAACCCTGCCGCTAACGCTGGCCTGGTAAACGGCTTGAGTGGTTTCTTCAACCCGGCAGGCACGATTTCTCGCCAGTTCAAGACCGGCATGATGGGTGAGGGTGTTCTCGGTTACGACGAAATGAACATGTCGCAGTCGATTGTTAACCACACTACGGGCAGCCGAGCGGGAACCATTCTGGTAAACGGTGCGGTTAGCACGCAAGGGCAAGCCACTATTACCCTTGATGGCCTTACCTCGTCCACCACGGTAACCGCAGGCGATGTGTTTACCATTGCTGGCGTGTATGCGGTCAACCCGCAGACCCGTCTTAGCACTGGTAGCCTGCAACAGTTTGTCGTAACTGCGGCACAAACGGCGTCCGGTGGCGACATGGCGAATATGGCTATCTCGCCGCCCATGTACACGGCCAGCAACGCGTTGGCAACCATTGATGCGTTCCCCGCTGACAACGCGGCGGTGACGTTCGTGGGAACCGCGTCTACCGTGTATCCGCAAAACTTGGTGTATCACAAGAATGCGATCACGTTGGCCACGGCTGACCTCTTGCTTCCGCAAGGTGTCGATATGGCTTCGCGTCAAGTGCATAACGGTATCTCGATGCGTATCGTGCGTCAGTACGATATTAACAACGACCGTATGCCTTGCCGTGTCGATGTGCTGTATGGTTTCAACACCATTCGCCCGCCGATGGCTTGCCGTATTTTTGGTTAATTTAAACTTTTAGGAGACACAATCATGGCATTAGCTTCAGTTGGTGGTGGCTATCAGAACACTGATGGCAATCAAAGTGAACAAACAATTGGCGTCCAAGCCGCGCAACAAACGGCAACTGCAACCGCAACTTTGACTGTTGCTCAAGTCACTGGTGGGATTTTGGTGGGCAACCCGTCTACAACGGCGGCGTCCTACACTCTGCCGACGGCGGCGTTGATTGACGCAACGATGACCAACATGAAAACCAACAGCACGTTTAAGCTGACGGTAATCAATCTTGGCACCAGTACTGGCCTTATCACGGTGGTTGTTGGCACCGGCATTACTGCGGTAGGCAACTTAGTTGTTGCTATTACTGGCAGTGCGGCGGGTGTTAGCGGCGCGGGTGAGTTTCTGTTCCGCAAGACTGGCGACGCAGCGTACACCGTTTATCGCGTAGCTTAGTAACAACACCTCGCGGCGTAACAACCGCGAGGTGGTTTTTAAGGATTAAAATATGGTCATCTACCTACGACACCCGATACACGGCAACAAGGTTGCTATTGCAGATGCCGAAGCTGACGCTGACGAAAAAAATGGCTGGGAGCGTTACGAACTTGGCGCGTTGTTGACGCCTGTAAACGAACTGGCTAAACCTCGCGGCAGGCCGCGTAAGGAGCTTGAGGAATGACCACCACGGCTGGCGATCAGATTAACGGGGCGTTACGGCTGATTGGTCAATTAGCCGAAGGTGAAACGCCATCTGCGGCAACGTCAGCCGATGCGTTGACCGCGATGAACCAGATGTTGGATAGCTGGTCGTCTGAACGTCTGTCTGTGTTCTCGACGCAAGACCAAGTATTTACTTGGCCTGCATCTACCGCAACCCGCACGCTTGGGCCAACAGGTAATTTTGTCGGCAACCGACCCGTACTGGTGGACGACTCGACCTACTTTGTCGATAGCAGCAACAATATTAGCTTTGGCATCAAGCTAATAAACCAAGCGCAGTACAACGGCATTGCGGTAAAGACAGTCACCAGCACCTATCCGCAGGTCATGTTTGTAAACATGGCAATGTCAAATATAGAGATGACAATCTATCCGGTGCCAACTAAAGCGTTGCAATGGCACATCATTAGCGTAAGCGAGCTAACAGAACCGGCTACATTAGTGACAACATTAGTGGTGCCGCCGGGCTATTTGCGTGCGTTTCGATTCAATCTAGCGGCTGAGATTGCGGCTGAGTTTGGTGTGGAGCCGCCGCCCCAAGTGCAGAGAATTGCAATGAGCAGCAAACGCAACATCAAACGCATCAACAACCCCGACGATGTGATGAGCCTGCCGTATAGCATTGTGGCAACTCGTCAACGATTTAACGTCTACAGCGGCAACTACTAATTGAAAACCCCGATTTTAGGCGGTAGCTACGTAACCCGGTCAATCAACGCGGCAGACAACCGCATGGTTAACCTGTTCCCCGAAGCGATACCGGAGGGCAGCGGCGGGAAAGAAGCGGGCTTCTTAATGCGATGCCCCGGCCTGCGCTTGTTGGCAACGGTCGGCACCGGGCCTATTCGTGGGCTGTGGGTGACTAACGGCGTGGCCTATGTGGTGTCGGGCGATAAGTTCTACAGCCTAAGTACCAGCTACACGGCCACCCTAATTGGCACCGTGTCTGGCACAGGCCCGGTCAGCCTAGCCGACAACGGCACACAGATATTCATTGCCTGCAACCCGTTAAGTTACATCTACAACGTATCCACCTTAGTGTTTGCACAGATTACAGATGTTGACTTTCCCGGCGCCGGCTCGGTCGGTTACTTGGACGGTTACTTTGTATTCAACGAACCAAACTCGCAGAAGTTTTGGGTAACCAGTCTGTTGGACGGAACATCAGTGGATCCGTTGGATTTTGCCAGCGCGGAAGGTTACCCCGACGATGTGGTGGCCTTGATCGTAGACCACCGCGAAATATTCTTGTTTGGCAACACCAGCGTTGAGGTTTGGTATGACGCTGGAACGCCTGACTTTCCCCTGGCGCGGATTCAAGGCGCATTCATGGAAGTGGGTTGCGAGGCGGCGTATTCGGTAGCCAAGCTCGACAACAGCGTGTTCTGGTTGGGTTCAGATGCTCGCGGGCGCGGGATAGTCTACCGAGCCAATGGCTACACGCCTGCGCGTATCTCGACCAACGCCGTTGAATTTGCCATTCAAAGTTACGGCAATATTTCCGATGCGATTGGCTACACCTACCAGCAGGACGGGCATCCGTTCTATGTGTTGGTGTTCCCGTCTGCCGAGGCTACATGGGTTTACGATGTTTCTACGCAGTTGTGGCACGAACGCGCCGCTTTTGACAACGGGCATTTTGTTAGGCACCGCAGCAATTGCCAAATGTCATACAACGACGAGATTGTGGTGGGTGACTACGAAGATGGGCGTGTCTATGCCTTTGATCTTGATGTTTACGCTGACGACGACCAGACGCAAAAGTGGCTGCGGTCGTGGCGCGCATTGCCCGCAGGTCAGAACAATCTTAAGCGCAGCGCGCACCACAGCTTACAGCTTGACGCTGAGACAGGCGTTGGGCTTGCTCTATACCCCGGTTATGACGCTGAAAAGCTATTAACCGAAGCAGGGCTGTACATTACGACTGAAGCTGGCGACTATTTAACGACAGACGCGTACACCGCTGCGCCCGGTTACGACCCGCAGGTAATGCTGCGCTGGTCAGACGACGCGGGGCATACCTGGTCAAACGAGCATTGGAACTCAATGGGCAAGATTGGGGCTTACGGCACCCGCACCATTTGGCGCAGGCTCGGTATGACCGAAAAGATTCGTGACCGGGTGTATGAAGTGTCCGGTACTGACCCGGTAAAAATTGCCATTGTGGGTGCTGAACTGTTTGTTACGCCAACGAGTAGCTGATGGCCGAACTCAACATCACCAATATTCCCGCGCCTCGGGTGCCGTTCATTGATGAACGCACCGGCCTTATGGCGCGGGAATGGTATCGGTTCTTTCTCAACATGTTTGTTTTGACCGGCAGCGGCAGCAACGCAACTACGCTCGACGAACTGCAATTAGGGCCACCCGTTCAAACTAGCAGCGGCACAGTTACCAGCGTTACCGGCACACCTCCGGTTGTATCTTCCGGCGGCAACGCGCCGGTAATCAGTATGCCTGCGGCCACTACGTCAGCCGACGGGTATCTGACCAGCACTGATTGGAATACCTTTAACAACAAAGGCGTTGGCACTGTCACCAGCGTGTCGGTGGTGTCGGCTAACGGCCTTGCCGGAACGGTAGCAACAGCAACGACTACGCCTGCGGTTACGTTATCTACAACCGTTACCGGGGTGCTGAAAGGCAACGGCACCGCAATCAGCGCAGCCACCAGCGGCACTGACTACGCGCCAGCGACTAGCGGCACCTCGATCCTTTACGGTAGCGGAACGGGCGGGTTCAACAACGTCACCATAGGAACCGGCGTTGCCTTTGCTGGCGGCACGTTGTCAGCGACCGGCTCGGGCGGCACAGTAACCAGCGTGACCGGCACAGCACCTGTTGTATCGTCTGGCGGCGCGACACCGGCGATCAGCATGGCCGCTGCGACAACAAGCGTTAATGGCTACCTGACCAGCACCGACTGGAATACGTTTAACGGCAAGGGCAGCGTTACCAGCGTAGCGCAGTCCTTTACCGGCGGTTTAATTTCGGTAACGGGTTCGCCTATTACGACCAGCGGCACTCTTGCGTTGACCGTAGCAGGAACCAGCGGTGGTGTGCCTTACTTTACTACGACTTCGACCTGGGCGACCTCTGCCGCGCTCGCTGCTAATGCGTTGGTTCTCGGCGGCGGCGCAGGGGCGGCTCCAGCCACAACCACAACAGGGACAGGTGTAGTTACCGCTTTGGGCGTGAATACCGGCTCTGCGGGCGCGGTAGTGTTGTTTAACGGCGCGCTAGGCACACCTTCCAGCGGCACCGCTACCAACCTGACAGGCTTGCCACTGACCACAGGCGTAACCGGCAACCTGCCAGTTACCAACCTGAACAGCGGCACCTCTGCTTCAGCTACCACTTTCTGGCGAGGTGATGGGGCGTGGGCAACACCAGCCGGAGGGTCGCCGGGCGGCTCCACCACGCAGGTGCAATACAACAATGCTGGCGCGTTTGGTGGTATTTCTGGTGCCACAACGAACGGCACAACACTGACGTTGACTGCTCCTGTTATATCGTCAATCACAAATACCGGCACTCTCACTCTGCCAACCCTAACCGGTACGGTAGGTCTAGCCACCAGAACTGTTCAAGTCTTTACCTCTGGTTCTGGCACATATACGACCCCTACAGGGTGTAAGGCTATTTGGGTTCGCTGTGTTGGTGGTGGTGGCGGCGGCGCTGCTTCAGCAACAAATAGCGGCTCTGTGGGCGGTAATTCGACATTTGGCGCTATTACTACAAATGGCGGCGCTGGTGGCGGCAGTGGTGCGTCTGTGGGTGGCCCCGGCGGGGATGGAGGCAGTACTTCCGGTGCAAATGTCATAAATGGCACTGGTAGTTCAGGTAGCCCCGGCGGTAAAGACGGTGACGGGGCTGGCGGGACTGGCGGTGGAACTTTTATTGGCGGTGCGGGTAAGGGCGGCACATACCAAGCTGCCGGTTCTGCTGCCGCAGCAAATACTGGTGCTGGCGGCGGTGGTGGCGGTGCAAGTGCTGGTGCCGTAAATGCTGCTGGTGGTGGTGGCGCTGGGGGGTATGCTGAAAGTCTTATCAGTTCCCCGGCAGGAACTTACTCATACGCTGTTGGCGCTGGCGGTGCTGGCGGTGCAGCCGGAACGTATGCTGGTGGTGCTGGTGGGTCGGGGATAATCATAGTGATGGAGTCTTACTAACATGACCGTTACCTTAAAAGTGCTGATACCGGCCAAGACCGCAGAGGCCAGCCAGACCACGCAATACACTGCGTCGAACGTCACCACGATTATTGACAAGTTTACCGCGACCAACTACAGCGCCAGTTCTGCAACCTTGAGCGTCAATCTGGTCACCTCGGGTGACACGTCGGGCAACCAGAACCTGATTACCAAGACCAAGACGCTTGCGCCAGCAGAGGTATATACTTTTCCCGAGATTGTCGGCCAGGTGCTGATAGCGGGCGGGTTTATCTCCACCATTGCAGGCACCGCAACGGCGATCAACATTCGTGCTTCAGGGCGGGAGGTTAGCTAGTGAGCGAGCAAGAACAAGCGGTGCGCGCCATATACGATTCGGTGCAAGACCGTTTGGCTTGCGATTTTGCGCCATTTGCGGCTTTACTAAAAGACTGGCAAATAGTGCCTTTGACGCAAAACAACACCGTAATTGGTGGCGTTATGTTACGCAATAACGAGATCCACGTAGGCTATAAACGCCGCCCAAGCGCGTCAATTGTGCGGCATATCAAAAGCACGTTAGGCGATATACTAACGCGGTTTGATGAAGCGGTAACTTGCGTAATGGAGACAAATACGCGGGGGCTAGAGTTCTGCCGCCGTTTAGGGTTTGTGCCTACATTGGTTGAAAATGGATGTATCTATATGAAATGTATGAGGTGTCCCTATGTATAAAGTCTATCTTAGCCGCGCTCAAACCCGCGCATGGAGTTTGGATATGCCTATCGGTGATCCGACAGGCGGGCCTGCGTATGGCGAACGTAACGATCCGATGACGGCAGTAGTAGCCGGTTCATCAATTTTGGGATCGGTAATTTCCGCAGACGCGGCAGGCGACGCAGCCGACACCGCAGCGCAAGCATCGGGCGCGGCTTCGGCGGCGTCCATCGCAGAGCAGCGCCGACAATACGACCTTAGTCGCGCTGATTACGCGCCGTACCTTGCTGCTGGCACTACGGCGGTCAATCGGTTAGGCGCGGGCGTAGCGGCGGGTGGTGAGTTTGGCGCGGTTACACCGTTCGATTTCCGATACGACCAAAACACTGACCCCGGTTACGGGTTTCGTTTTTCCGAAGGCAGGGAGGCACTTGAACGAAGTGCGGCTGCCAGAGGCGGGTTGCTATCGGGCGCAACGCTTAGAGGCATAACACGCTACGGGCAGGACATGGGTAGCCAAGAATACCAAAACGCTTTCAACCGTTACACGACCGGCTTCAACGCCAACACGGGCGAACGTAACCAACTTTTCAATCGTCTTTCGGGTGTAGCGGGAACAGGTCAAACGGCGGTTAATCAGATTGGCGCACAAGGCGCGAACATGGCGAGTAACATCGGCAACGCCTACATGACCAGCGCGGCCAACACCGGCAACGCAGCGATGGCAGCGGCGGGTATACGTAACTCGGCGTATGGTGGGGTTGGAAATGTGCTAGGCCGGATGTATGGAAACAAAGGGTTCTCAAACCCGTTTGGTGGTGGCGGTGGCGGAAATGAAAATTTTAATATTTACGCACCAAGTCACGCGCAAAATCTTGGATTCGCGCCTGACGCGTATCCGGGAGAATAATTATGGCTGAACTTAACTTTGGACTACTGACCCCGCCCGGCTCGCAGAGCATAGGCAACGCTTTTGTGCAGGGCATGGATCAAGCAGCGGCGGCTAGGGCGCAGGAGAACCAGAACGCGCTGGCTCAGTACACCTTGGGCAAAGCAAAGCGCGAGGATGAGCTGACCAATAAGATGTTGGCCGGCATGCAAAGCGCAACCACACTTGAACAACAAGCGGCGGTGTTGCGTAGTGTTGGTAGGTACAAAGACGCTAGCGATCTTATGAATTCTGATTTGGAACGCCGATATAGATTAGGGCAAATAGAAGCACAACCCGGCGCACAAGCAAAAACAAAAGCGGACACTGCCATACTTCACGGCAACATTATGGAACGCGAAGCAACCGCAGTGGTTGCAAACCCCACTTCCGCAAGGGCAATGCAAGCGGTAGTTAATTTTGGTAGAGCTACGGGGCAAGACGTAACGCAAGAATTAAAAACGTTAACCGAATTAGGCGATGACCCGAATAAAATTGCTGCTTGGGCTAGAGGCCACGCACTTAAAGGCAAAGACCTTGCCGCGTTTAGTACGCCCAAACCTACGCCTACTAACGTAGGCAATAGAATTGTATTCTTGGATTTGAACCCCAATAGCCCTACGTTTAAAAGCGAAGTAATGCCTTCGCAAAACATAGGCGTTTCACCAAACACTCAATCCACATTAGCCCAAGCACAACAGCATTATGATGGATTATCTGCGTATCAAAAAGAACAACTTCGCGTTCAAGGAAAACAATTTGACTCTGATCGAGGCGTAATTGTTGATGTAAAAAATGGCACATTTGAACCTGTTTATTCGTATCCTAGTTCAACGCCTTCTGCACCAGCCGCACCCGCTGCAATTTCAACCGCGCCTATTGCAACACCTGCTGGCACATCAATTACGCAACCGAGGGCTGCAACTCCGGGTACGTTTCCTCGTGTTAATACCGTTCAACAAACAAATAACATGGAAGGCGCAACCGCAATAAGGCGACAAGAACTTGCAAACGAACAAAGCGCATTAGAAAACGCAAGGCAAAAACTGGCATCATCAGCAGCCGCTACTGATCCTGACATACGCAGATTTTACGAAGAACGATTTAAAGAAGCCACAAGTAATATAGATGCTTTAAATAAAGAATTAGGTAATCAACCAGCGCAACCTAGTGCTACACAACCAGCACAACGTACTGTATTAGGGCCGAAGCCAGAAAAAGCAACAGAGTCATATTTTAAAGAACTTAAAGGTGTCATAAACACAAATGACGCAATAAATAACCTCAAACAAATGGTTAGCACTTTTACTCCCGCAGATATGCTTAATCCTGCCCGCAGAGCAGAAATTGATACAGCGCATAAAACCGCAGTATTGTTAGCTAAAGAAATGTTTAATTTAGGTGTGTTAAATGGCGGCGATCAAAAAATACTTGAGCAAGTAATTCCTGATCCTATTTCATTCAGCAAAGGACTTGTGCCAATTGAAACAATCAGAAAAAATTTAGATGCCGCATCAAGTGTTGCAAGCCGCATGAATGCAACACTATCAAAAGTTCACAAACAACCATTGGTACAGTTAGATACAATAAAGCCAAATGAACCAAATACACCACCGCCGCCAATTCAATCCTTCAGGAGACCGTAATGGCAGGATACGATATTGAAGGAGCACGAAAAGCCGGTTATTCCGAGGAGGCTATTGCAAAGGACATTTCTGATTTTTCTAAAATTGATTACGACGCGGCAATAAAAGGTGGTCATACAAACGAAAGCATTATCAAAAGCCTGTCTGTTAATAAAAACAAAGAAGCTGGCGCAGGCGCGCCGGGTTATGCTCGCGGGTTGGTTTCTGTATTGCAAGGGCCAACACTAGGTTTTGGTGACGAGATTTTAGGTGGTATAGGTGGTGCTTATGACACGCTAACAAAGGGTGGCGATTACCTACCGAACTACCGAGCAAACAGAGATTACTTACGCGGGGCTGCTGAATACGAACAAAAAACAAACCCTTGGACTACTGGCATAACTCAAACAATGGCATCTGCGCCGTTGAGTGTTTTAAGGTTTGGCGCGGCCCCAATTGCTAACGCAATGACAAAAGCGCCTGCTGTGAATATGCTTGGTCAAGGAATGAGTGCTGCTGGAACTGGTGCGCTTTACGGAACCGTTGGCGGTGCTGGGGCATCTACTGCTGACACTCTTGGCGGGATAAGTCTTGATGCGTTAAAGGGTGGTGCTTTAAGTACGCTTTTGGGTGGTGTCTCTGTTCCAATTACTCGCGCTATCGGTGCGGTGGGCAGTAATATTGCTCAACGGTTTAATCCATCTAGCGCAACAACTGCGGCACAGTTAGAAATTGCTCAAGCATTGGCTAGAGATGCCGAAGCAAAACAAATAGCTGGCAATCCTGTTATTGCGGCTAGAACCACATTACCGGCATTAGGTGAGCCAGCAGTCATTGCCGATGTGGGTGGTGCCAGCACTAGAGGGTTGCTGGACACAATGGCGACATTGCCGGGTCGTACAAAAGAAGCCGTATCGCAATTTATTCGTCAACGTGAAAGCGTTGGTGCGGCACCTCGCATGATCTCTGCCGCCGAAGAATCTTTGGGCGTACAAGGGCAAAGGCTTGCCCCCACATTGGAAGCATTAACAGTAAAACAAGCAACAGATGCTGCACCAATATATAAGCTGTTGGAAAACGTATCTTTCCGCGCAGATGATGAACTTGTCAAACTATTAGCAAGGGAACCGGGAGCGCACAAAGCCGCTGAAATATCTGCAAGGCGGCGTGGAGAACCGAACATTGATTTATCTTTAATCAAAGCGGGTGACGATGTACCGTTGGCAGCTTTGGATAAAATAAAACGCACTTTGTGGGATATGGCAGACAGTGCAAAAGAAGCAGTTACCAAGAAACCAACTTCCGCAAGTCGTGACATAGAGAGTATCCGCGTAGCCCTAACGGACAAACTAGATCGGCTTTCTCCAAAAGATGCCGCAGGTAATTCTATTTACAAAAAAGCTAGGGACGCCTTTGCTGATCCTGCTGAATTAAAAGATGCCGCAAACATTGGCGCAAAAGCATTATCGCAAACAGAAACACGGATTAGCGATCAAATTAAAAACTTTAGCCAAGCAGAGCTTGATGCTTTTAGAGTTGGTGCTTTTGAGTCTTTGCGTCAAAAACTAGGCACATCCCTTGGCGGTAGAACTGAAATAATTAACGCTTACAAAAATCCTGTTGTAAAAGAAAAGCTGCAAACTATTTTTGGCAGTGAAAATGCTTACCAGACATTTGCTACAAAAATGGCAAACGAAGAACGATTTAGGCTTTTAAATGCAACTGACAAAGGTTCTCAAACAGCAAGCAGATTAGCGGCTGCTGATGATCTAGGCATGGGTGCATTAAGAGACGTTGCAGGGATTGCCTCTGGCGTTGCTGGTGGCAGTCCTGTTGGAATAAGTCAAGGCATGGTTAATTTGTTTAACCGCACAAAAATGCCTGAAACCACCAGAAACGAATTAGGACGTATATTGCTGACCGGAGGCCAAGAAGGGCAAAACAATCTTCGCTCTATGATACAAATTGGCAACCTTGTAGCAAGGCAACGGCAAGAAGCTGCGCGTCGTGCTGGTGTATTCAGCGCAACTCCTGCCGGTGCCGCTGCTGGTGGTTTGTCGTATCAAATGATACCGGGTATAGACTAATGGCAACCACCAACGAGCTGGACGTTCGCCTTACCTCGCACGAAGCCGTGTGCGAGTTGCGCTACGACAGCATCAATGCCAGGCTGAAGCGCATCGAGCATATCGGTATCACAATTGCCGGGTTTATCATTGCCTTACTTCTCCACATTGTTTTGAAAGGCTGACCATGAAAAAGCTGCTCCTTTTCGCTCTGCTGCCGAGTATTGCTGTGTCTGCTGTTGTCGTTCTATACCTTAAGTTTAATCAGCTTACAAGCCCTGACCTGATGATGTGCAACGGTGAGTATGCACTGTGCGCCGCCAGTGGCTCCACTCCTACAGGCAAGACAATAACGGTCAAGGGTAAGGTGTTTCAAGAAGGCATGGCGGTCTGCCCAATCCTGACAGGCCGAAGCGTAGCCAACGGCGCGTTGATGAATAACTCCTGCGATGCTCCTGCGGGCAAGGTTTGGAGCCTGTTTTCCACTGTTAGCGAAGCGCCACAAGCGCCATCGTGGGCAGTTGCGCCGTTGGTGGAGCGAACCTTCATCCTCGGCAAAGATTCGGGTATGTCGAACCAGTGGTCGTTCTTGTGCGACAAACAAGCCAAGCCAGTAAACGGAGTTCAGCTTGCATCCTGCTACGGCCCGATAAACGAGAGTCCAGCCACCAACGGGCATATCAAGCCCGGTGCTAAGATTGTTACTGACGCGCCGGTAGGAGTGCTTAACCCTGTAGGAGGTAACTTTTGAACCCGCTCTTTATTGCCCCTATTCTTGAGATCGGCAAGGGCATCATAAACAGGCTGTTTCCAGATCCAGCCGCCGCCGCCGCTGCCCAGCTTGAGCTGCTGAAGATGCAGCAGAACGGCGACCTAGCGCAGCTCGCCGCCGATACGGACTTAGCCAAGCTACAGATCCAAACCAACATCGCCGAGGCCAGCGGCAATTGGTTCACCGCCGGCTGGCGCCCTGGTATTGGCTGGGTGTGCGGTGCAGGGCTGGCGTATGCCGCACTAATCGAGCCGTTTGCTAGGTTTACCGCCAAGGTATGGTTTGGCTACGTTGGGGATTTTCCGGTCATAGATACCAACCTGACAATGCAGATTCTTATGGGTATGCTCGGCCTGGGCGCCATGCGTTCGATTGAAAAGATTAAGGGCGCAGAAGGCAACAGATGAAAGAGAACTTTGAGAAGTCGCTAGAACTTGTTCTTGCTCACGAAGGCGGGTACGTCCACCACGCTTTAGACCCCGGTGGCAGGACGAATCTTGGCGTCACCCAAAGAGTATGGGAGCAATATGTCGGACACAAAGTCGATGAAGCAGCAATGCGTAACCTCACAAAAGAGATGGTTTCGCCACTCTACCGGAAAGAATATTGGAATGCCATCTGTGGCGATAAACTGCCTAGCGGTGCTGATTATCTTGCCTTTGATTTTGCTGTCAATGCTGGCGCTTTTCGCTGCGTCAAAACTATTCAACGTGCCTTAAATATAACGGCGGATGGTGTCATCGGCCACGTAACTTTAAAGGCTATTCAAGAAACAAATGCAGAAGACTTTATTAACAATTTCTCGGCAGCTAAAGAAAGTTTCTACCGTGGCCTTACTACTTTTCCTACATTTGGCAAAGGCTGGCTTAACCGCGTTGCGGAAGCTAAAAAAACGGCCGAGGGAATGCTAGGTTAATTTGCAAGCCTCGCACTTCCACCTGCGCTGTTTTCCTTTGTTTATCGGAATGAACACGCCACCTGCTGTATTTTTGTGAGCCTGGCAGTTGGAACACCACTTGCGTTGAGTCAGCTTCTCCGCAGCGTCTGCAACTTCCTTAGCTAACGTCATTTCAGGCACTTCTTCAGCTCAACAGTCAGCCGTTCAATTCGTTGGTTGTTGTATAACATCATCGACCCTGCGTAATCCCGCGCTGTCGCTGCTAACAGCAAATCCCGCCTCGCCGTGTCTATCTCACGCGCCATCAGTTCTTCGCAAGTTGCTGGTGTGTACATCTGCTTTATCCAGTTTAGAAATTTCATTTTATCTCCTCAGAATTTCAATCACTGCCCACGCCATCAATCCGATGACTGCGAGCAGGCCGACTGCTGGTGAAAACTCTACAAAAAGGTCAACCACCGTTCTTCGCCTTCAGCTTGGCTTCAACAGCCTCAACACATCTGCTCCATACATCTATTTTCAAATAACAATCGTGTTTCTCCTCCTCCGTCAAACCAACCCACTCCTTCTTCCGATAGAAACCCGCTGCATTCAACATACTCACAAGGTTAGGGCCGCATATCTTTGTCGGCATTTGCGTTTCCACAAGCGCGGCACGTAGGTTGTTTATCGCACTTACGTCAATCTTATCCTTACCAAAAACATCCTCTAACGTTTCCAATGCCGCTTGCGCGGCGGCTCTTAGGTTGTCAGACATTGTTCTTCTCCTTCAATGCCTGTTGCACTTGCATGATTAACTCCCAACTGTCGCGGTCATCTATCGACTCCCATATTATTGTTGCTTCGTCTACGGTCAGGTTGACCCACGACTTATTTTGCTTGGCTTCAATTCGTTTAATGCCGCTCAAAATGCTTTCCAGCATTTCGTCTTTGTTCATACATCCTCCCCAATTCCTATCAATTTGCTGAAGTCTTTTCGCGCAGCAGAATCTGCAGCAGACCACCTAGCAGACCACGAGGGAGACCCCGCAGGAGACCGCGCTGCAGATCCCGCAGCAGACCATGCTGCCGACTCCGCAGCAGACCGCGCGGCAGACTGCGCGGCAGACTCCGCAGCAGATCGAGCGGCTGACCATGCGGCAGACTGCGCGGCAGCCCGCGCTGCATACCTCGCGGCTGACTCCGCAGCAGACCGCGCAGCATTTCGGAGAGACTCATCTCCGGTCATCAAATAATCAAATACCACACCGTCTTTGTCATTGGGATACAGATGAATAACGGATAACGCTTGCGTACGCGCAAAGTATCGCAGCAATTTTGTGGCATCAAACTGATAAACTGTGCGACGATAGTGAGAACAGCCTTTATCTTCCTGCTCTAAAAAATCTCCTTTTATTTCCACGCGACGAAGGGTGGCACCGGGTGCATGTTGCAAAGCATCGAATGGGTCACGCGACCAGTGTAAGCCTGATTTGCATAATTCTAGTTTCCCTTTGTAATGCTCCCACTTTCCGATTTTCGGCAGCGGCGAGCCGCCTCGCAATTTTTCGCCTGTAAAGTGCCATGCGTAGAATGTTTTCATTTTGTTGCCTTCCTTAACTTGATAAAAACTTTCCGTTTGTAATCACGTTGCCGCCGAATCAGTTCCAGTCGCTGGCCGCACACACCAGTTGCCATTGCCTTGTCCAGACGCCGTTGAAATATCCGCAGGTCATGTTCGACCTCTTGTAGATAAGTCATTCCGGTATCTGCTGAGAAATCTTCCGCTGGAACCCAAAACGATATTTTCCTCGCTCCGCGAACTACGTGTATTTGCGGCAGTAGTGCATTCATAAAAGTATTCATCAATATAAATCTTTCAAAATTGGCGCACGTGTCGGGTCGCGTAATTTTCGCAATGCTTTTGCCTCAATACTACGGATTCTTTCTCTTGATACTCCGTGATGATTCCCAACTTCTTCTAGCGTTAAATCTTTTTCAAATCTCTCCTGCAAAATGTCTTTCTCGCGTGGCTTTAGAGTTCCTAAAACCTGCTGCACGATTGCCGATGTTTCTGCCGCCAGCAGCGAATCCTCCGGAGATGGTAGGTAATCGTTTCTGTCTTTCTGCTCTAGCAAATGCTGCACGATGTTTGCATCTATAGCCCGCTCACCGCTGTTTGTTTTCAGCTTGATGGTTAACTGTTGCTCTGTCCACAAATCCGTAGGTGCCGCGCCTAGCACCTCCATCACCAGCTTTGCGTTTTGGGAAAACTCTCCGCTTTGCAGAATCGGCGCGTCTCGCATTGCTACCAGGTTGTTAATCCTGCCCATGCCCAAGCCGCAAGCCCGCTCGAATTCGGCAACCGAGGTGTAACCTTGTGCCTCGATTGCCGACAAAAGCAGATTATTGCGGACACTAACTTTGAGTCTAAATTCTTTCATTGCGCTTCCAAATCCGCTATTGCTTCTTCCTCGGTGCGACCCCAACCCATAGGATCGCCCTCGTCATAACCGTCGTGCGTGGCGCTCCAATCGAAATCACGACTGTATATTGGTGGATTGACGAATTCTGTATCAACTTTCATTTTGGCTCCTAAAACGCTATGTCGTCGTCAATGTCGGCAAATGTTTTAAGCTCTTTTTTTGGTTCTATTTTTTGCTCTACCGGCTGCGATGCCTTTGCCAACTCCAAAATCTTTACTTGAAACGCGGCGTTGATGTAGGCGTGGTTCCAGTATTTGCCCGTTGCCGCATTTTTGGTGCTTGGCATGGAGACAAATTCCCCTTTCTGAGACTGCTGAATGCGGCAACCTTTCAATTCCAGGAACGCATCTTTGCCTTCTGACGAATGAAGGTTAATGTTGAAGCTACGGTCGTGCCAAACGATTGAAATGTGCATTATTTAACCTTTTTGAGTTTTGCCAGCATTGCGTCCACGGTGGACAGAAAAGAAATTACGGCGGTTTCCAGCTCTAATATTTTCTCAGAATCCCGCTTAAAACGAACGATAAAAAGTTGTAAATGTTCCGGCAGGTCAGGGCGGAAACTAACGAAATCGCACCAGTCCCTGCCTGTGCAAGCCATCTGCCACATCATCTGATTTTTGTATCCTGACGGTACAACCCCTGCAATCTGGTAAGCCAAATGAGTCGCAACCTTCGGACACTTGATCTCTACCAACCCCGAATTGCCAACCAGACCGTCAGGCGAGGCACCAGCGCGATCTATGGTCGGATGGATACATAACCCCACCTCGTCAACACTAAACCCTGTCTCAGCTTCGTAGGCGCTTCGTGCAAGCGGCTCTGTCTCGGTGCCAAACTGCATCGCCGCGTTTGTGTAATCCGACCCTTGAGGCTTGCCGGTCAGGATTTCTGCGACGAGCTGTGCCTGGTAGTCCCGAAATCCAGCCGTTTCTGGCTTCATCAGCACAGCAGAAATCATGCTGGCCGTAACCTTACCGGCGCGGGCAGACAGCCATTCGGGAGTCCCTTGAATTGCATCAATGATTTTCATACAGTCAACTCGGTTTTGCGCTTGTTTTTGGCGTTGGTGAGTGTTGCCATTGCCATCGAATCCTGCGCGACCTGCGCCGTTTTGTAAGCCGTTTTAAAGGCTGTTTGCAGGTCATCAAGCGTTGCCGCTGCGTGAAACGCTGAAATGTGATCTGTGCAATCCATTGTTGCCTTTGGCTTGGCAAGGCTGGCTGCGTTGCCATCGTCGTCCTCTGGTGCTACTCCGACTGCGGCGCTCAGGCTGTAGCGGCGAGCATAGGTAAGTGCCGACCCGTAACCTTGGGCATCGACTTTGCTAACAGGCAAAGACAGGATACCGCAAGAAATCCACTCGCCAGATGAGTGCAGCAGAGTTGTCTCAACGCGCACCTCGTCTTTGTCGCTTGGCTCTAAGGTCTGGATGTAGGACAGGCCGTTTGCGCTAAACGCGGCACGTATGGCCTCCACCACCGAGGCGAGATCAGCATACTTGGATTTGAAGAAAGGGTTTGCAGAGTCTTTTATAGCTCCTTTCATAGAACCCTGCGCCTGAGCCAGTGCCGCTGCCAGTCCTGCAATACTTTCGCTTTTGTTCATTTGTTACCCCATATTAAGATTGAAAAACACACGATTGCGCCAGTGACGCAAATATAAAAACAGACTTCTGAGATGCTCATTCTTCCTCCGCATATTCAGCGGCAAGGTCTGCCACAAAATCTGAATTTTTCAGGTGCTTTTCCAGCATTACTATTACTGTCTTGCGCTCCCTCTCGATTCGATCTTCAAATGCGCGGGTGTTGGATGACATAGACGCGACATACATTTCAAGCATGTAACTTGAATCGCGCTCATCAAGCAAAAACTCGTAAAGATCAAATTCTGCTTTGCCTTTGTGCGGCCACTGGCCGTAATCCATCACGGTTTCAACTACTGACTCTAAAGCAAGTTCGTAGTGCCTAGCCGTGGGCTTAGAAGGTTGGCCAGGGTAGCAACGCGGGCAATCCGTAGCACCGCACATGCAGCGTTCGACGCTCATGCTGCCACCGCCAGCGCGACAACAGGTTGCACCGAAAACTGCGCGGTGAATTTGCTAACCGCGATGTCGCGCTGGGCGGGTGTCAGGCTCAATTGATCTTTGTCTGCGTTGCCCCACGTTTCTGTTTTTGTTGCAGCAATCAAAAACCAGTCTGAGGATCCGCGTTCAATTACATACGCGGTCACGGCGCGCGAATATTTATACGCGGTAGGCACGCTGCCGCCGGACATGCCGGAAGCCCGCGCACCGCTACGATCTTTTTTTGCGATGCTGAATTTTTCCAGCTTCATTTCCATCAGTTCGGCAAGCTCAAAAATGTGTTTGTCGTGCGCGGTATGAGACAAAGACTTGCCGTTGATCTCGCCCAGCAAGACGTTGATGGCGCGGCGGTTTGCTTCTACTATTTTGACTTTCATTTTGCTTCTCCGTTTATTTGCCAGACGCGCTCTGGCGGCGTATTCCGAAACCCCCGCGTGGGCAGGGGCAGGGGAATCAATCTTGCAATGCTTTTTGCTCTTGAAATCTCTCCCATTCAAATTCTTTATTTACGCGGTAACCGTTTGCTTTTGCATCTGCTTTCAAGTCTGCGTAGTAGGCTGCAAACTCTTTCTTCATTTCGGCTTTGCTCATTTTGTTGCTCCTGGTTGGTGGTTCGTTTGCAAGCTGGTATGTAAAGGATTATAATGCGTTCACCAACATTTGCAACATTTATTTGCAAATAATTAAGATATATTTATTTCTCAATGAAATCAAAGGGTTACGTATGAAAACTAACGACGTTTTGACGCATTTCGGCGGGAAACGAGCGACAGCGGAGGCTTTAGGGCTGTCAACTCAGGCTGTGCAGGCGTGGAAAACAGTGATTCCGCAAAAGCAGGCATGGCGCATTGATAGGATTACAAACGGGGTGCTGAAGATCGACGAATCTTTATATGCAACAGGTCGTGACAAATCAGTTGTCGCGTGACAAGTCATGCAGAAAACAATGATGCACCACAAAGCAAAAATACCATTCAAAATTGTTCAGGAAGCTCGTCACCAGCGCCAACGGTTCGGCAGGGCGTATAGCGCGATAGCAGCGTTTTACGATGTGTCTATGTGGACAGTGCGCGACTGGTGCGAGTATCGAACAAGGATTACAAGATGAACACACAAATATGCGTAAGACATGTACCAGTTGGGCACAAGTTCTTACTGATCCGCACAAACGAGGAATTCATAATGAAGGAAGTCAAGCACAAAACACCATCAGGGACAGAGTACGTAGTTAGAAGGGTAGGCGAAATGCTCGATACGGGTTATCGCCGCGAAATGCTCAACACAACCCTGCATCATTCCTGCCATGTTGTGCTGTTTGGAAAATCATGGACTGCTTAGGCTGCAACTTGATCGAAACCTCGCCAGTGACCCTGCGCGACGGTCGCATTGTCTGCTCATCCTGCGAGTGCTGGCGGTTTGAGTGCGAAGCTCGGCATGTGCTGACAAAGCCGAATGATGAAAAACGCGATTACCTGGAAGCCATCGGCAAGAAACGTGGTGAGGCTGCAAGGCAGGAATTGAGGCAGGAAATGATCGCTTTACAAAGACAAAAAAACAATTTATGATTTATCCGCGCCGTGAGAAGCGCATAGTGGATCGGATAAAACAGTCTCTTTCGGGCTGGTCTATCTGACCGTTTCAAAACCCGTAAAGGGTGCCGACCACCGGAATCTCTCACCGGATAGTCCAGCACCGAAGGAGATTGTTTTGTTTTATTACCGTTTCAATATTGGCGATTACGCCGCACACACAGACCATCTATCGCAGACCGAGGATTTGGCATATCGCCGACTGCTCGGACTATATTATTTGCACGAACGACCGTTGAACGTAAACGCAACGTCCGTAGCGCGACAAATAAGGATGAGCGAGCACGAATCAGTGGTGGCTGGCATTCTCGCGGAATTTTTTACCAGCACCGAAGATGGATGGGTGAACCCGCGAGCCGACTACGAAATACAGGCTTACAGAGGCAAAACAGAGCAGGCATCAAGGGCTGGCAAGGCATCTGCTGAACGTCGGTTTAACGCCCGTCCAACGGACGTTCAACCAAACAAAGATACTAATACACTAATAAACAATAATACTAATAAACTATTAAACGAAGAACCTAAAAACCTAACAAAGGCAACTTCAACTACTAGGCGGCAAGCCGCCCTGTGTATTCCAGAAAACGTATCTGAGACAGTTTGGAAAGACTTTTTGTCTACCAGAAAAACCAAGATCACCCAAACCGCGCTTACAGGCATTGCAAAGCAAGCAGATATTGCCGGTATCAGTTTGGAAGCCGCTTTGCAGGAATGTTGCACTCGCGGTTGGCAGTCGTTTAAAGCAGATTGGGTAAGCAATCAAAAAGGTAGCGGAGAAAAAGGCAACTCCCTTGCTGAACGTAACCAAGCCGTTGCTGCTTTGTGGCTTGCCGAACAGGATGCCAAAGAAAAAGGGGTAGAGCGTGAAATCAACTGATAAACAGCGATTTTGTGAAATGCTGACGGGCTTGGGTGAATACTACGGTAAGCCGATATCAAAAATGATGATGGATATTTACGCTCAAGGGCTGGCGAATTACGACATTGACGACATATCCAAAGCATTCAGCACTCATGTGCGAAACCCTGATAACGGCCAATTCATGCCGAAGATTGCCGATGTTGAGCGGTCGTTAAACGGCAATTCAGCAACCAGAGCCATGCGAGCCTGGAACAAAGTAACAAAGGCTGTGCAGGAAATCGGCACCTACCGCACCGTTAAATTTGACGATCCTTTAATAAACTCTGTAATTCAGGATATGGGCGGCTGGACTTGCATTGGGCAAATAACCGAAGATGAATTGCCTTTCCGAATAAAAGAGTTTGAAAAGCGTTACCAAGCGTATTTGCAGATATCGCCATCTGAGCCGGTAAGCGCATTGATAGGCGTATTTGAAAAACAGAACCGCACTGATGGGTATTACCAGGACGAAACGGTATTGATAGGAAATTCCAACAAAACTTTATCTTTGGGGGCAAAATGAACCAATGCGAGCAGCTTTTAGAAGCGATGAAACGCGGCGAACAACTGACTGTTGCCGAAGCGATGGCCAGGTATGGAGTTTACGCGCTGAGTCAGCGATGTGGTGAGTTGATCCGGCAAGGGCATCCGGTAAATGTTGAAATGATTACAGTTCCGTCAGGTAAGCGGGTTGCAAAATATTCAATCCCGCGAGGCCAGCAGGAATTGTTTGGGGCGATAAATTGAATGAGCTGGCTCTTTTCGCGGGCGCTGGTGGAGGCATACTCGGCGGCAAGCTGCTTGGATGGAGAACCGTCTGTGCTGTTGAATGGGAACCCTATCCCGCAAGCGTATTGTGCGCCCGACAAAATGACGAACTTCTCCAGACTTTCCCGATTTGGGATGACGTACGCACCTTTGACGGCAAGCCGTGGAGAGGAATTGTTGACGTTGTATCTGGCGGGTTTCCATGCCAAGACATCAGCAGCGCAGGAAAGGGAGCAGGAATTACCGGCAGCAGATCAGGACTCTGGTCTGAAATGGCAAGGATTATTGGCGAAGTACAACCACGCTACGCGTTCGTGGAAAACAGCCCAGTGCTCACTTCTCGCGGACTTGGAACAGTCCTTGGAGACTTGGCCTCAATGGGGTTTGATGCGAAATGGGGAGTGCTGGGAGCAGCGGACATTGGCGCAAACCATCAGAGGGACAGAATTTGGATCGTCGCAAGAAATATGGCCAACAGTGGTGAAGTCGGATTACAAAGCAAGAAGGCCAAGCAAAGGATGGGCGGGGACAGATTTGCCGAGTACGGTATGGAGAAGAAATGGTGGATTAGAGAACCCGAACAAGTCCCCCGTGAAATTGAACGCGAGATGGACGGAATGGTTAATGGGATGGCCTCTAGGATGGACGAAATTAGTGCCATTGGAAACGGACAAGTTCCATTGTGTGCAGCAACAGCATGGAGGTTATTAAATTGACAATTGCTTTTGTAAGTATTTGCAAAGTCTGCGAGGAACGCCGTAGCGCGTCTGCAAACGCCGCGCAATGGCCTATCCTCAAAGCGTGGTCGGAACAGCGCCAGTGGCCTGTTAATGGAATCCTCAGCGATATTTCAGCGGATGAGTGGAAGGATATTCTCACGGCGGCCTTTGAAAACGATGTAAACCCTAAAATCTCACCGGGTTTGCATGGTGGCATGGTGATGCTAGGTAGGCGAACAAGCAGGTATGGAAAAACGCGGTTTGGGGAATGGTTGGATTGGTTGAATGCGGAATCCCATCATGCGGGAATTAAAGTACCGGCACCTGCGAGCATGGAGGAATTTTGACGAAAGAAGAAAAGAAATGGATGTCTGCGGTCGCTGATTTGGGCTGTATTGTCTGTCTCGATGAGCATGGATTCGTGCCTTGTCATGTGCATCATATTCTGGTCGCTGGCAAACGGTCAGGGCATTTAAATACCATCGGCCTTTGCCCAACTCACCACGGATCCGGTATCAGAAACGCTTTTGCGGTATCCAGGCACCCATTCCGACAAGAATTTGAAGCGCGATATGGAACAGAATGGGAATTATTGTTAAAAACCAAGAGGTTAATATGCCCGCAGGATTCAGAGGAAGTTACGCAGACCACGTAATTGAATTAGGGATTAAACGTGCATTGCGAAACAAAACGCAGAAGGAAAAGAAACGCGCACAAAAGATACAAAGGGAGTTTTCCAATGACACCAACGCAGCGAAGTTTGAAAGCTCTACGGGAACTAGGTTATCTGGTGGAAGTGGTGGAAAAGTGGAACAGCTTCACAAGAACCCGTAAAGACCTTTGGGGATGGGCAGACTTGTTGGCGATCCGGAGAGACGAGGTGCTGGCTGTGCAGGTCACCGCCCAGGCTGTTGCTAACCGGGTTGCCAAGGTAGCGGCATCTGAAACGGTCGAGCAAGTGCGGGAAGCTGGCATTCGGATTGAGGTTCACGGATGGCGTAAAAATGCAAAGGGCCGGTATATTCAAAGAATTGTTGATTTATCCTGATTTTTGCGCTTGCGCCCAAAATTATTGTGGACTAATATTAAATTGCGCGAGTCTCCCTTGGGCAGCGCATCCCGCTTGGTGGCGACTGAAGCGATGCGGGCGCTTGGTAAACGGTTGCCATCTTTTGAAAGGCAAAAATGACCGCAGCTTGGACACGCAAGGAAGGTAAAAATCCTGCCGGTGGACTTAATGCCAAGGGCAGGGCTTCGTATAAAGCGGAAACAGGCGGTACGCTGAAGGCTCCGGTTAAAGCTGGTGATAATCCCCGACGAGCGTCTTTTTTAGCAAGGATGGGAAACATGCCGGGGCCGGAAAAGAAACCCAACGGAGAGCCAACGCGCTTACTGCTTAGTTTGAAAGCATGGGGCGCCAGCTCTAAAGCTGATGCTAAGTCAAAGGCTGCGGCAATTTCAAAGCGTAACAAGAAATAATGTTTCACGTGGAACAGTGCAAGTGAACATTGAACAGGTCAAGATTGACAAGCTGATTCCGTATGCCAGGAACAGCCGTACTCACTCAGATGCTCAAGTGGCTCAGATCGCCGCCAGTATCAAGGAATTCGGCTTTACCAATCCAGTCCTAATTGACGAGACTGGAAGCATCATTGCCGGGCATGGCAGGGTGATGGCGGCGCGGAAGTTAGCGATTACTGACGTTCCAAGCATTCGGCTCACGCATCTAACCGAGGCGCAGAAGAAAGCCTACATTATCGCGGACAACAAACTGGCTCTGAATGCGGGTTGGGATGACGAGATGTTGGCGGTGGAGCTGACCGACCTAAAGGACATGGGCTTTGACCTCGACCTGACCGGCTTCAGCACCGACGAAATCGAGGCGCTGTTGGCGCCAGTAGGAACGGAGGGACTGACAGACGAGGATGCTGTGCCGGAGGTGCCTGAAGCCCCTGTGACCGTCTTGGGGGATGTTTGGTTGTTGGGCAATCATCGGGTGATGTGTGGCGACTCGACCAGCATTGATGCCGTTGAGAAGCTGATGGACGGGCAGAAAGCGGATATGGTGTTTACTTCCCCGCCATATAACGCAGACACAAAAGCTGGCGACGGCGACATTTTCAACAAGAAGAAAAGTAAAAAACTTTACGCCGAAGGGTATTCTGATAACCTTGGATCGAACGATTACGTCGATTTTGCCAGTTCCGTTTTAGAGGTTTGTTTTGCAAATACCGATGGGTTCATATTCTGGAATGTGAGTTACAACGCAAAATCGAAATACGAATATATCCAGCAGATCATCGGAAGAATTGATTATTTAGTTGAGCAAATTTGTTGGAAGAAAAGCAGCACTATTCCGTTTAAGGGTTGCTTTATGCGGGATTGGGAGCCGGTATATGTTTTCTCAACAAATAAGCAGGGCTTGAACCTTAAAACAGTTACAAGCAATTTTTGGCAAGTAAGCAACACCGGAGCGCAGCAAGAAAACCATAAGGCGTGTTTCCCCGTCGAATTGCCTGCAAAGGCCATTGGGATTGTTAACGAAAACTCAGGCATTGTCTTAGACCCTTTCGGCGGCTCCGGCTCAACCCTAATCGCCTGTGAGAAAACAGGACGCATCAACCGCAGCATGGAGTTAGACCCTAAATACTGTGATGTAATCGTTCAACGCTGGCAGGAATTCACCGGACAGACAGCAACGCTGGAATCAGATGGTAAGCCTTTCATTTCATTGAAGAAAGCAGCGTGATTTCGCTTCCTTAAAAAGAATGTCATTTATCAAACCTCATAGACCAACAGATAAAACAAGGCAACAGGCACAGAGTGCTAGTGGCCTCGGCTTGCCTCAAGATCAGATCGCCGCTCTGATTGGAATTGCACCGGAGACGCTGAGAAAGCACTACGACCTTGAGCTAGGACTGGGCAAGGCTCAAGCCTCGGCTGCGGTGGCTAAAACCCTGTTTAACAAGGCAACGGTAGGTCAGGACACCACCGCCATGATCTGGTGGACGAAGGCGCAGATGCGGTGGTCGGAGACCATGCGACAAGAGGTCACCGGCAGAGATGGTGGCGGGATTGTGATCCACATCAGCAACCAAGATACCGACCTTGTTTAACGCTACAGCAGCCCAAAGCAGGGCTACAGGGCTGATGACCGGCGATGCCAAGCATGTGATGCTGGTTGGTGGATCGAGGTCAGGCAAGACGTTTGTGGCTTTGCGGGCGCTAATCATTCGCGCAACTCTGGCGCCAAAGTCTCGGCATGTTGTGCTGCGGTTTCGGTTCAATCACGTGAAGTCGTCGGTCATTCTCGACACATTTCCAAAGGTAATGGCGCTTTGCTTCCCGCAGCTTACTTACACTTTGGACAAGACCGACTGGTATGCAACCTTGCCAAACGGCAGTCAAATATGGTTCGGCGGGCTGGATGACAAGGACAGAACTGAAAAGATTTTAGGGCAGGAATACGCGACCATCTTCTTCAACGAGTGCAGCCAGATACCCCTTTCAGCGCGCAACATGGCGGTCACGCGACTCGCGCAGAACTGCATGGCAGTAGTGGGTGGGCAGCAGCGGCAGATGCGTCTGAAGGCGTTTTACGACTGCAATCCTCCGTCGATGGCGCATTGGACATACAAGATGTTTGTCAAGAAGGTTGAACCGGAGTCAGGCAAAGCACTGTCTGATCTGGTCAACTTCTCGATGATGACCATCAACCCCCGCGACAATCTGGAGAACCTGCCGCCCGATTACATCAAGGAACTGGAGAACTTACCGGCTCGGATGCGCCTGCGGTTTTTGGAAGGCAAGTTTGCAGACATAGCCGCTGGTGCGCTTTGGAATGTGGAGATGATCGACACCCACCGCGAGACTTCAGGACTGCCGGACATGCTGCGGGTTGTCGTGTCTGTTGACCCCTCCGGCAGCGGCGACACCGACAACGCCGGTAACGACGAGATAGGGATTGTGGTGGCTGGCCTCGGCATTGACGGTCGGGCTTACGTGCTTGAGGACTGCACGATGAAGGCAGGGCCGAGCGTTTGGGCAAACGTGGTGGCAACTGCTTACGACCGCCACGCAGCCGACCTGGTAGTAGCGGAAAAAAATTATGGTGGCGAAATGGTGCGGCATGTGATAAAAAGCGCAAATCCGTACCTAAAATGCGAGTTAATCAACGCAAGCAGGGGTAAAGCAGTGCGAGCGGAACCAGTTTCGGCATTGACTGAGCAGGGCAAGATTCGGTTCGGCGGCACGTTCCCCGAACTTGAGGACGAGCTTTGCTCGATGACGACAAACGGTTACATGGGCGAACGCAGCCCGAACCGAGCAGATGCTTTTGTTTGGGCGATGACTAAGCTATTCCCCGGCATCATCAAGACCGATGCCAAATCGCAACGCAAGCATGTAATGCCGACGCAGAACGTAAACCGTGGTGCGACTAGCTGGATGGGTGCTTAATGAAAAACGGTTTATATGCTGCAATCAACGCCAAACGCGACCGAATAGCGGCGGGTAGCAAAGAGAAGATGCGTAAGCCTGGTGCAGCTGGCGCACCAACGGCCAAGGCGTTTAAGCAATCGGCTAAAACCGCAAAAAAGAGGTAGCCATGCCACTGGTCAAGTCACCTAGCCCGATGGCCTTCCGCAAGAACATTAAAGCGGAAGTCAAAGCAGGCAAGCCGGTCAAGCAGGCCGTTGCGATAGCCTATTCGGTCAAGCGCGAAGCGGCGAAGAAAAAAAACAAGTAATGGACAACAGTCTCGCCCCCAAATCTATTAACGCTTTGCAACAAGCGTCGATGGCGCGAGCTGGCCCGAACACGCCAGCGTGGTGGAGCGATACAGGCCCGTCGTGGAATCCTGAGACTGGGTTAGACATATACGGGAATTATGGGGGGCCGATAGGCACATCAGGGCCAATGGGTAACCCAAGGGGTTACAATCAAAACATTGCGTATGGTTCTGAGTTTATGAACCCTAACGGGCCGACGCCTCAGCAACCCCCTGTTGGCGCGTATGCTTCGGAAACCAGCGGCGGCGCGCCGCAAGGTTACGAGCCGTCGGGATATGTAGAAAGGCCGTTTGATAATTTTATGCCAAATGCGGCGGCACAGGGGTACAACAACCCTCGCGGTAGTATGTCTACCTATGCTCCGTCGCAACGGTCAGGTTCGTATTTTAGTGGGAACAACAGTTTTACTCCCAACTACGGGTTTAACATGAACTATAGATTTTAATGGCCTACCACGACACAGGCAT
>Ga0208942_1000151_pt1 | contig 33275 bp, 25 predicted proteins | sample GreLakmeSU08MSRF_FD_187704 | JGI IMG/M metagenome (GOLD analysis project Ga0208942, IMG submission 187704) | Freshwater lentic microbial communities from great Laurentian Lakes, MI, USA - Great Lakes metaG SU08MSRF (SPAdes) | ecosystem: Environmental > Aquatic > Freshwater > Lake | place: Great... | reverse complement strand
AACGGTAGTTTGAACCACCCCACTCACTTCACTATTTCCTAATTTGGTTTTCGTTTGACCTTCAAATTGCGGTTCAGGAACCTTTACGGAAATAATGGCACTTAAGCCTTCTCTGAAATCATCTCCTTCCACCGTTACTTTTGCTCTTTCAAACAAACCTTCTTTATCACCGTAACTTTTGAATACGCGGGTAAGTGCAGTTCTAAATCCTGTCACGTGCGTTCCACCCTCAATCGTATTAATATTATTTACATAAGAAAATATATTCTCTTTAAAATCGTCATTGTAAGTTAATGCAACTTCGACCATAACATTGGACGCTTCATCCAAACCTTCCACATACAAAGGTTGTGCAATGATCGGATTACGATTACCATTCTTATCTAACATTTGTACAAACTCAACAATACCACCTTCGCTATAAAAATTATTTTTATAAGCAACTCCAGCCTCATCTAATTCTCTGTGGTCTGTTATTGTAATGTTGATTCTTTTATTTAAATAAGATAGTTCACGTAAACGACCTTCTAAAATTTCTCTCTTATAAACGGATTCTTGAAAGATGGTTAAGTCAGGCCAAAAATGAACGCGGGTTCCGGTTTTTTCACTGATACCTATTTCCCTAACTGCATATTGCGGGGCGCCAATAGCATACTCTTGTTCAAATATTTTACCTTCTCTTTCAACGGTTACCAACAATTTTTTACTAAGTGCATTTACACAACTCACCCCCACGCCATGCAATCCGCCTGACACTTTGTAGGTATTTTTATCAAATTTACCTCCAGCATGTAACACGGTCATCACCACTTCCAATGCAGAACGTTTCTCCTTGGTATGCATGGCTGTAGGAATACCACGACCATTATCCTGCACACTGATGGAATTATCCTCATGAATGGCAACCTCAATATGAGAGCAATAGCCTGCCAGTGCCTCATCAATAGAGTTGTCAACTACCTCATATACAAGATGGTGTAAGCCTTTTGAGCCCACATCGCCAATATACATGGCAGGTCTTTTTCGAACGGCTTCCAATCCCTCTAAAACCTGGATACTATCGGCACCGTAATTTTTATTTTCGGCTGATTCGCTTGACTGTAAATCTTCTGACATAAAATGGGTAAAATTATTTTGTTTTTATAGGCATTCCGAATGCATACAAACTTAAGAAAATTAAGGGTTTAAAGCCTGTTTTAGCCCCAATTTAGTTATCCCCATTTTTGCCATTTTGTGCATAGTTTTTTAGTCTAAAAATGGGCCATTTTTTAGTCATTTTTGCGTCAGATTTTGACCTATAATAGTTGCTTTACTTTTTATGTGTTAATTTTGTGGCAATGACGCAGGCACATGAAATATTAAAACAGGCAAATGCACCCCATGGGTTTGATGGGATGGCTTTGTTGTATTCCAAGGAGCAGCGCATACCTGGTTCAACGCAATACCATATTCGTCGATATGCGGCGCAGGGTAGCTGGGCGGCCGAGGATACGGGCATGTTTATTTATCACTATAACGCAAGTAGCTCCAAGGATAATTATTTAGAATTACGATTTTGTATTTCGGGGAACAGATATTGTGATAATAAATTATGCGGAACTTGTAATCAAATACCTACTACTGATTGTTCGGGTCCTTTGCGTACGATTGATGTTTTTTCATTTCATTTTACTTCCACTTTTTTACATCAGTTTGTGCATCATGTAAAATTGAATAATAAAAAAGATGATTTATTGGCTTTTAAGCATCCTGATAATTTTTCTAAAATATTTCAGTTGTCTATTAAAAAGCGGGCCACTTTAGATGCTCTGTTAAATCATAGTTACACCGGCTCGCTCGAAAATATTTTTGTAAATGCAAAAGTGCATGAATTATTGGTGTATAGTTTGGAGCATGTGGTGGACGAAAAAGACGCTGTGTTTTCTTGTAAATTTTTAGCAGATGAGCGTGGCAAGGAAAGTATTTATCAAGCACGTGAGTTTTTATTGCAACATATCGGAGATCCCATTACCATAAAGGAATTAAGCCGCAAGGTGGCGATGAATGAATGCTATTTAAAGAAGGGCTTCAAAGAAGTTTTTGGCACTACTATTTTTGATTTTTACCAACAACAAAGAATGGAACATGCAAAGTATTTGTTGTATGAAAAGTCATTAAGTGTGACGGATGTGTCAGCATTGTTAGGCTATTCCTCTATCTCACACTTTTCTGCGGCCTTTAAAAAACACACCGGTTTAAAACCTTGTGAGTTGTTGAATTAATTATTTATTGGATTTTAAGTGCGTTTGCTGTCTTCTTATTTAACAAGTATTTTGTTTATCCTATTTTATCCGTTTCTTACTTTTATTTTAGTTATTTTTATTTTATCAAACTATTACTATGCGAAATTTACTAGCGATTGCCATTTTGTTTTTATTCCCTTCCTGCATTAATCAAAGGGTGGACTTGATTGTACATCATGCACAAATTTTTACAGTGAACAATGATTTTAGTGTTGCAGAAGCAATGGCGGTGCAGGATGGTAAAATTGTTGCTATTGGGACTAATGATGCTATTTTAAAAGAATACCAATCAGACAGCGTTGTAAATGCAAACGGCGCAAGTATTTACCCAGGTTTTATTGATGCCCATGCGCATTTTTTAGGATATGGCCAATCGCTTTACACGGTCGATTTAATGTTCGTGCCCACTTGGGCCGAAGCGATTGCAAGAGTGAAAGATTTTGCAGCGAAGCATCCAGGGACCGGTTGGATTAAAGGAAGAGGATGGGATCAGAACCGTTTTCCGGGCAAACAATTTCCGACCAATGCGCTATTAAATGAGTTATTTCCGGACAGGCCAGTCCTATTAGAAAGAGTGGATGGGCATGCAGGTATTGCCAATAATTTTGCATTACAGTTGGCAGGAGTAAAGCCAGGTCAATCTATGGTAGGTGGACAGTTTTTAATGCAAGATGGAAAATTAACCGGATTACTTGTAGATAATGCAGTAGGCGTGGTTGATAAAATGATGCCCGCTGCAACAACCGAGGACTATAAAAATTGGTTAATCAGTGCGCAGCAAAATTGCTTTGCAACAGGATTAACGACCATTACAGATTGTGGTTTAAGTCCTTCTGATATTGATCAAGTAGATGCTTTGCAAAAAAGTAATGATTTAAAAATGCGTTTGTATGTGATGCTGAGTGATAAGCCGGAATCCTATACTTCAAAATATTTTACAGATGGTGGGTATGTTACCGATCGTTTATCAGTGAAAGGTGTAAAAGTATATGGGGATGGTGCACTCGGAAGTAGGGGTGCTTGCTTATTGCAACCCTATGCAGATAAAGCAGGCTGGTCGGGCTTTTTATTAAGTAGTCAAGCGCATTTTGATTCCATCGCAGCAAAATTAATTAACACCGATTTTCAAATGTGTACCCATGCGATTGGGGATAGTGCGAACCGTACCATATTAAATGTGTATGCGAAATATTTAAAAGGGAAGAATGATAAGCGTTGGAGAATTGAACATGCGCAAATTATTAATCCTGCCGATTTTCATTTGTTTGGAGACAATAGCATTGTGCCTTCGGTGCAACCTACGCATGGCACTAGTGATATGTATTGGGCGGGTGATCGATTGGGTGCAGAAAGATTAAAAGGTGGTTATGCATTTAAACAATTGTTAGATGAGAATGGATGGCTTCCTTTAGGCACTGATTTTCCTGTAGAAGAAATTAATCCATTTAAAACTTTTTTAGCAGCAGTGGCAAGACAGGATAGTAAAGGTTTTCCAGCAGGTGGCTTTCAAATGGAAAATGCATTAACGCGCGAGCAAACCATTCGAGGCATGACCATTTGGGCTGCAAAAGCAAACCGCATGGAAAAACAAGTGGGTTCCTTAGAAGTAGGGAAGAAAGCTGATTTTATTATCTTGGATAAGAACTTAATGAAGGTGTCAACGGATAGTATTTTACAAATAAAAGTGAAGCGTACTTATTTGAATGGAGAAAGAGTTCATTAAATAGTTGGAGTGAAAATTAGATTGACGATTAGAGAATAAATACGTATTTCTCTCTCTCAATCGCTTCGCTCAAATGTTCGTTCGAAACAGTATTAATTCTCTTTAATCGTCAAAAAGAATAAATAATTTCTCTCTCAATCGCTTCGCTCAAATGTTCGTTCGAAACAGTATTAAACTACAACCCGACCATATCTTTTGGGATGACCCATGCATCAAATTCTTCTGGGGTAACATAGCCTAATTTAACCGCCATCTCTTTTAATGTGGTTCCTTCTTTATGTGCTTTTTGCGCGATCTCGGCAGATTTATAATAACCGATTTTTGTATTTAATGAGGTCACTAACATTAAGCTATTGTTCACGTGCTTATTGATATTAGCTTCGATAGGAGCTAAACCAACCGCGCATTTTTCATTGAAGCTCATGCACCCATCTCCAATCAATCTTGCACTATGTAAATAGTTATAAATCATTACAGGTTTAAACACATTTAATTCAAAGTGGCCCATGGATCCGCCTATATTAATGGCAACATCGTTACCCATTACTTGTGCAGCAATCATGGTTAATGCTTCAGATTGCGTTGGGTTTACTTTTCCTGGCATGATGGAAGATCCTGGTTCATTATCAGGAATAAATATTTCACCTATTCCGCTTCTTGGTCCTGAAGAAAGCATACGAACATCGTTGGCGATTTTCATTAAGCTTACTGCTACTGTTTTTAATGCGCCATGTGATTCAACAATCGCATCATGTGCAGCCAATGCTTCAAATTTATTTTCAGCAGTTACAAATGGCAGGCCTGTTAATTGAGCAATATGCTTTGCAACATTTTCGGAATAACCTTTGGGTGTATTGATTCCTGTTCCAACGGCGGTGCCCCCTAATGCTAATTCACTTAAGTGGGCTAAAGTATTTTCAATTGCTTTTAAACCATGCTTTAATTGGCTTGCGTATCCACTAATTTCTTGCCCTAAAGTTAGTGGGGTAGCATCCATAAAATGGGTACGACCAATTTTTACAATATGCATAAATTCGGCACTCTTCGCATCCAATGTATTTTTTAAAGTAGTAATACCTGGAATGGTGGTTTCTTTTAAAATTTGGTAGGCAGCAATATGCATTGCTGTTGGAAAAGTATCATTAGAAGATTGTGATTTATTTACATCGTCATTCGGGTGTAAAAATTTATCGGGATCTAATAAACTGCCCCCTTTGATTACATGCGCGCGATACGCAATTACTTCATTCACGTTCATATTGCTTTGGGTACCACTACCTGTTTGCCATACGACTAATGGAAATTGATCATCTAATTTACCTGCTAATATTTCATCACATACTTGTCCAATTAAATCACATTTTTCTTTTGGTAAAACACCCGCATCACAATTGGTTAAAGCTGCTGCTTTTTTTAAGTAAGCAAATGCGCGAATAATTTCTTTCGGCATTTTATTAATGTCTTGCGCTATTTTGAAATTTTCAATACTTCTTTGTGTTTGAGCACCCCAGTAAACATGGGAAGGTACTTTTACTTCACCCATGGTATCTTTCTCGATTCTGTATTCCATATCGTAAATTTTGATAGCACAAAGGTACTACAGCAATGATAAAATTGTGTCAGTTGGGTGTATTAAATTCGAATAAAAAGGCATTAGTGCCCTTTGAAAACTGGTTTCCTTTTATCAATAAACGCTTGAATTCCTTCCTTGCAATCATCGGTAACAAAGCATTCCCCAAATAATTCGGCTTCCACGTTATAACCATTTACTTGCTCATCCCATACCGCATTGATGGCCTTGATAGAGTTGCCAACCGCAATGGGTGATTTTTGATGACATACCCTTAATATAGAAAAGGCCTTATCCAATAATTCGCTTTGCGGAACCACATAGTTGGCTAAGCCATAATTCATGGCTTGTGTCGCATTGATGGTTTTACCCGTAATGATTAATTCCATAGCCCTGCCTTTGCCTACTCTTTGGGTTAACCTTTGCGAACCACCATAGCCGACCATAATACCTAGGTTTACTTCAGGCTGACCAAATGTGGCACTTTCAGAGGCAATCACAAAGTGACAACTCATGGCTAATTCGCATCCACCACCCAGTGCAAATCCATTTACGCAAGCAACTACTGGTTTAGGGCAGTGCTCGATTTTTGAGAAAACGGCTTGTCCTCTTTTTGCAACAGCTATTGCTTGGTCTTTGGTTAGGGATTCAAATTCTTTAATATCTGCGCCAGCTACAAAACTTTTAAGGCCCGCACCTGTGATAACCACACTTTTAATTTCTGGAAATTTATATACGCGATCCATAACAGCATCCAAATCGTCGATGACTTGCTTGTTCAACGCATTTAAAACGTCTGGACGGTTAATGGTGATAATTAAGGTGTGGTCTTCTAATTTTGTAAACAAAGTTTGGAACGACATAATAAAAAATTTAATTTTTATTGCACCTTATTTTTTGTGTTTCGCCACCCATTCTCGAATATAGGTTGCGATATCAGTGGTATTGGTGCCAGGTGCAAATAAGGTACCAATACCCATCTCTCTTAAAACAATACTATCTTGTTCAGGTATAATTCCACCACCTGTTAGTAAAACATTTGTCAATCCTTTTTCCTGCATTAATTTATACACTTTTGGAAAAACGGTCATGTGTGCTCCGGATAAAATGCTAATGCCTATTGCGTCCACATCTTCCTGTAAGGCAGCTTGAACCACCATTTCAGGACTTTGGCGTAGGCCAGTATAGATAACTTCCATCCCAGCATCTCTTAAAGCGGTTGCAATAATTTTGGCGCCACGGTCATGTCCGTCTAATCCAACTTTGGCAACTAATACTCTTATTGGTTTCACATTACTCATGTTAAGTGTTAATACAATTTACATTATTTATTGAAAAGTAATTTCAAACTGTACTCGATTCTTTCTTTTGCGTCTTTTAATTCAATCGCTTGAATGATTTCAAAAACACCTGGCCCAAATTTGCCACCCACTAACATGATTCTAAATGGCAACATAAGGTCACCTGGTTTTATTTCATGTGTTGCGGCGAGGGCTTTAAAATGTATTTCAAGATCAGCAGCTATTGGTTGGGGATCTCCTTTGCTCATCATTTCTTCATAAGCTGCAGACAAAGCGGCAAAGAAGGCTTGCTTCTTCTCCTCCCATTTTGGTAAAATGGAAGCGGTATCAATTTCAGTAGGTGCTTTGAAAAAGAAACTGCCTTGTGTAATAAAATCGGTTAGTAAATGACATCTGTCTTTTATAAGTCCAATAACTTTTACCAAATAGTCGGGCTCGTGAACTTCAATTTGTGCATCATCGTAAAATGGTTTTACTAATGAAGCAAGTTTTTCATTGTCTGTTTTCTTGATCCATTCTTGGTTGAACCATTTTGCTTTTTCGTAATCAAATTTCGCACCACCTTTATGTACACGCGCTAATGAAAATTGCGCTATTAATTCGTCGATACTAAAAATTTCTTTATCTGTTCCATCATTCCATCCTAATAATGCTAATAAATTAATGAGTGCCTCAGGTAGGAATCCTCTTTCCTTAAATCCAATGGTTTGTTCTTTCGTATTGGGATCCATCCAGTCCATTGCAAACACAGGGAAACCTAATCTTTCTCCATCACGCTTGCTTAATTTTCCGTGCCCTTCTGGTTTTAGTATCAATGGCAAATGCGCCCATTGGGGCATATGATTTAAGCCAAATAAATATTTCCAAAGTAAAATATGTACGGGCGCGCTTGGAAGCCATTCTTCCCCGCGAAAAGCATGTGTGATTTTCATTAAATGATCGTCCACCACCACGGCTAAATGATAAGTTGGCATACCATCTGCTTTTAATAAAACCTTATCATCTACTGTACTTGTATCAAAGGAAACTTCCCCGCGTATTAAATCATTAAAGGACAAGATTTCTTGTTCTGGCATGATAATTCTAACGACATACGGCGTATTGTTTTTTAATAATTCGTTGACTTCCTCTTCAGTTAATGAAATGGCGTTTTTCATTTCCTTGCGATGCGCCTTATTGTATTGGAAATTGGGAATTTCGTTTCTTTTGTTTTCCAAATCTGCAGGGGTATCAAATGCATAATAAGCATAGCCATCTGCAATGAGTTGCTCTGCGTATTTTTTATACAATTGTTTGCGCTCGCTTTGTCGGTAAGGAGCATAGGCACCACCCACTGCTGGGCTTTCATCTGGGGATAGGCCGCACCAGGCTAATGTGTCCATAATATATTGTTCTGCACCAGGCACAAAACGTGATTGGTCGGTATCCTCAATCCTTAATATAAACGCACCACCATGGTGTCTTGCAAATAAATAATTAAATAAAACGGTTCTTACCCCACCAATATGTAACCCGCCTGTAGGAGAGGGTGCAAACCTTACTCTAACCTTTGAATCCATGCTATAATTTATTTACACAAAGATAATATTCAATTGGGCAAAAGAACTATTTATCTTTGGGTATGTATTTTATTAAAACACCTTTTTGGCTTAGGGCAATTTATCCGAATTGCGTTTGGCGGAAACCTGCCAATGAAAAGGTGATTTATCTCAGTTTTGATGATGGTCCACATCCTTGTGCTACGCCTTTTGTGCTTGAACAATTAAATAAATTTAATGCCAAAGCAACTTTTTTCTGCATTGGTAATAATGTACTTTCCTATCCTAATATTTACGAGTCCATTTTACATCATGGTCATGCGGTAGGCAATCATACTTACGATCATTTAAATGGGTGGAAGGTTGGAACAGATGATTACCTTAATAATATAAAGAGTGCCGGAAATTTAATTGCATCCAACTTGTTTAGGCCACCCTATGGTCGCATAAAACGTTGTCAAATAAAAAGTATAAAATCAGATGCTAGTTTGCCACAGCAAATAATTATGTGGGATGTATTGAGTGCCGATTTTGACGAAAAAATTACAGGAGAACAATGCGCTAAAAATGTGATTAAAAATGCTGGGCCAGGTTCCATTATTGTTTTTCACGATAGTGCTAAAGCTTGGGATCGTTTACATATTGCTTTACCCTTGGTGCTTAATTATTTTAGCACGTTGGGATATCGATTTGAGGCCATTGGGGATACTTAACTAGGCTACAAAAAAAGCCAAGGTAGAAACCTCGGCCGTATAATCCGTACCCTATAAAAAACCTTTTTGTTTTTAGATGGTGTTAGCAACGGCTAATCAAAAGCAATAACGATATAAATTCCTATTTTAGTATGCTGGGATTAAAAAAAAGCATTGCTTTGCATCAAATTCAGCTTGTTTATGCAATTTATTGACACGCATGCGCATGTATATTCGGAGGAATTGTTACCTGATTTAAATCAGTTAATGACGAATGCTATTGGTTCAGGGGTCAATAAAATTTTTATGCCTGCTATTGACAGTCATAGTTTGGAAGCAATGCTTTCGGTGGAGCGGGCATTTCCTGAAAATTGTTTTGCCATGATGGGTTTGCATCCATGTTATGTAAAAGAAAATGTACAGGCAGAATTGGATATTGTTGCAGATCAGTTATCAAAAAGAAAATTTCCTGCGATTGGAGAAATTGGTTTAGATTTTTATTGGGATAAAACTTTTTCATCACAACAATATCATGCATTTAATACACAAATGCAATGGGCGTTAGATTATAGTTTGCCCATTGTTATTCATACGCGTAATGCGATAGGCGAAACCATTGAAGCAGTAAAGCCATTTGCTAAAAAAGGTTTGCGTGGTATCTTTCATTGTTTTAGTGGGAGCAAGGAATCAGCGGAGCAAATCATTGGCATGGGATTTCATTTAGGTTTAGGGGGTGTACTTACTTATAAAAATGCAGGGGTTGCGGAAGCAGTAAAAGATATTCCAATGGAGTGGATGGTGTTGGAAACAGATGCGCCTTACTTATCGCCAGTTCCTTATCGTGGTAAAAAAAATGAGCCGGCTTTTATTATTGAAGTGGCAAAAAAATTAGCAGAGATTAAAAATATTCCATTGCATGAAGTGGCGGAGATCACTTCGAAGAATGCAGAGAAGGTGTTTCTCACTCCTAATGCAGTAATGCTATAATTTCTTCTACCATTTTTTTTGATCCTATATAAAGGGGTACCCGCTCATGTAGTGTGGTGGGGGTAATATCTAAAATATTTTCCTTACCTGTGGAAGCAAGTCCACCAGCCTGCACTATTAAAAAAGCCAATGCGTTTGCTTCAAAAAACAATCTTAATTTTCCTAGTGGAAGCTTGGTAGTGGGCGGATATAAAAATACACCACCTTTAATTAAATTTCTATGAAAGTCTGCGACTAGGGATCCAATATATCTTGCCGTCAATCTTTTTTTTCTACACTTGTCTAAATAAGTGATAACGCCCTTTTGTGTAATATCATCCAATAGGCCATCATTGATGGAATAAATATTCCCATTTTCAGGACATGCCATATTTTGATGTGATAATACATATTCGCCTAAGGTACTTTCGTATGTAAATCCATTAACACCCTGGCCAGTTGAAAAAACCAACATAGTTGAAGGGCCGTATAGTATATAACCCGCTGCAATTTGATTCCGCCCTTTTTGTAAAAAATCTTTTTCACATAAGGGTTGATCTTGCGGTGTTTGCTTTTTAAAAATTGAAAATATAGTTCCTATAGATACATTCACATCTATATTGCTTGAGCCATCGAGTGGATCAATGGCTACGATATATTTTCCTTTATTCTTTAAATCAATAAAACTTTCTGTTTCTTCAGAGATGATTCCGCAAGCTTCTCCTCCTTTTGATAGGGCACGTGTAAACCTGATATTCGCTAATAAGTCTAATTTTTGTTGTTCGTCACCTCCTAAATTTTGTTGACCCATATTCCCCATAATATCTATTAAGCCTGCTTTATTTATTTCACGATTAACCACTTTAGAAGCAAGTGCAATGTCTCTTAATAATTGGGATAATTCCCCAGCCGCGTTAGGGTATTGATTTTCATTGCTCTTGATGAACCTATCCAGTGTAATCCCAATGGGTAAGTCAATTCTTGATTTTTCCATAAGTGTATATGAAACCTAAAAGTATGACAAAAATCAAAGAAAATATAAATAGGGGGGGTGCCGACTTCACTTTGTTCGTCGGCATCCCGGTATAAATGAATCTTTAGCCTTTTATTTAAAAGAGTCCAATATCGTCAAAAAATACTTCAAAAATCTTTCCGCTATATTCTTTTAATTCAATTGAAGAAATAGTTGCCGGATTTCCCAGGCTAGACAAAGGCACTTCTATCTGTGTCCAAACACCTAGGGTAGTAGGAAGGGTTAAAGTATAAGTTGCCGTTGAGCTTCCATTTAAAATGACTCTAATTTTATAGCCGCCAGAATTGGTACTACCATAAACAGAAAACTTAACGGCCGAATAACCTGTTGTGCTAACAGCAGGTGTTGCTTTCGTTAACCTAAAACCACCAAACCCAACAGTGTAATTGGTTTTTATTGAATTGGTGCCACGAAGCACGTTGTTCGTATTGGTAAGTGTTGCGGTAGTGCTATACGATGTATTAGACCAGCCAGTAGTAAGTGCATCGGCAAAAATCACATAGCCTAACCCATAAGAAATAGCCGCTTTGGTTGTACCAGAAGGCGTTGTTACAAAAAAGTAGCCTCCTGTAATGGTGGAGGGGATGGTTACCTTTATTTGTGTTTTTGAACTAGATACCACTGCTAAATCTGTGGTATTTAATTTAACACTTGTTACCCCTAAAAAATAATCTCCAGTAAGTGTAACTTCAGTTCCGGCACCACCAGCACCTGGCGTAAAGGAAGCGATAACAGGGGCTGGTTGTAAAATTTTAATACTATATACCGCTTTACCGTATTTAGTTGTTATTGTAATTGGGTTATTAGCGGGGTCTGGTAAATTAGAAGGTATTTTAACGGTTACGGTTGTGTCATCTGAGCTAAATAAAGAATCTGCCGCAGCAACATTACTAAATTCTACTTTTAAAGTGTTGCTTAGGTTTTGACCCTTAATAATGATCCAGTCTCCGTATACAACAGAAGACAATGCTAATGCTCTGTTGTTTAAACCGGTTACAGTATTAATGATTGGCGGTAGTGTATTTAATTTAGGAGTATAATCTACGTAATTTTCTTTTTTACAAGAAAAAAATACGAGCATCATACAAACTAAAAGGCCTCCATTTGAAATGCGCTTAGCTATTTGATTAAAAGTATTTGTATACATAAAGTTTATTTTAAAGATTTTACCAACCAAGGTTATTGGCAGTAATTAAGGTGTTTGAATTAATTTCACTTTGAGGGATAGGCAATAATAAATTACGCGTGTTTCTTACTTTAGTAATATTATTTTGTCCAATACCAATTTTATTCATGACTTGTAAATAAATGCCCCAACGCATTAAGTCATACCTTCTCACACCTTCAAAAACAAATTCTCTTGCTCTTTCGGCTAGTACAAAGCTTCTAAATTCATCGCGGGTTAAATTAGCAGGTGCTGTTTGTGTTTTAGCTCTTGTACGAATGGTATTTAAGTTAGTATATGCCTGGGGTGAAGGGCCATTGTTAATTTCATTATCTGCTTCCGCAACAATCAAATACATTTCCGTGTAACGTATCATTGGGAAATGCGCATCGCTTCTTGAAACGGTAGGATCAGCCACATCACTATACTTAATGGTGTAGGCGCGATCATCAGTGGCTGGGGTGTTTGCATAAGTAGCCCCATTGATAACTTTGTAATTATAAGACTGCCAAGATGGATAGAAGTATTTGGTTCTAGCTGCATTATTCATTTCATAATTATGTACAACCCCTTTTAATACACGAATGTCTGTGGTATCATAATCATTATAATGATTGTTTGTAAACCACATAGCGCCTCTTCCAAAAGTAGAAAATGAAGACATGTAATTATGTAGCTCATTTACAAAACTACTGCCACCCAATGCTTGTAACTCCCACATATGCTCTGTCTTATTTCTTCCTGCTTTACTCCACAAATCTGTCCAATTGGCAAACAATGAATATTCATTGCTTGTAATCACTTCTAATGCTTTGTCTCTTGCTAGTATATAATAATCTTTAGAAGCTATATTTTCGAGTCCCGCAACAACAGTTTTAGGGTAAGTATACATTCCATTATCTTTGCCACCCCTAACACTCACATTTCCAGTTGCAGCACTTGAAGCAATTGTTAAATAGGTTTTTGCCAAGAATCCTTTTGCAACACTTCTTGTTACTCTACCAGGTTCACCTGATTTAGTATCTGTAGCAGGCAATAAATTGGCTTCAGCACTTTTGAAATCTGCAATTACTTGCTTATAAACATCTGCCACCGTAGACCTTGCCATACTAGCTTTAGGATCTAATGATAATGATTTTAAACGAATTGGCACAGCACCATACAATTGGACCAATTGAAAATAGGCCCAACCTCTAAAGAAATAAGCTTCGCCTAATATTCTATTTTTTACAGTAGCATCAATATTGGTATTAATTGCAGCCACATTTTCAAGTACGGTATTGGCTCTAGAAATAATAGAATAACAACCCACCCAAGGACCATCCACACCCCAATATCCTTGAGGGTTTCCTGCACCTGATGTGCCTAAAAACCAATCGGCGCCAGACACATGATCATCGTCAAGCATGGTTAAATTCCACATAGGCTGTAAATACAAATCATAGGTATACAATGTACTGTATACTGCATTGATAGCTGCTTTAGCATCCGCCTCATTTTTATAAAAATTTTCTGGAGATAAAAAAGACATAGGCTTTTCTTCCAATACCTTCTGACAAGAGAAGGTCGAAAATAACAATACCGGCAGTATCACTTTCCAGCTAATTGATTTATTTATTTTCATATAATTAGTTTTAGAATAATTTAAAAGTTGCATTTAATTGCAATGTTGTATGTTCTTGAATTAGGGAAACCGCCTAAGTCTACACCAAATAAAGCCGGATTATCTCCATAGCTATTAATTTCAGGATCAAAGCCTGTATACTTAGTAAACGTGTATAAATTATTTACACCAGCAGATACCCTAATAGCATTGATGCCCTTAACTAATTTTGCTGGCAAAGTGTACCCAAGGGTTACATTTTTAATTCTTATAAAAGAACCGTCTTCAATAAATCTTCTAGTAAATGGTAAGGTTCTCCAGAACTGTCTAATAGGCTTTGGCGCTAAGGCATTCGAATTATCTGCCCCTTCTTTCCATGCACCATTAAACATGGCTAAGGTTACATTTTTTGAAGTACCAATATTGGCATTCCAAACACTGTTCATGTTTACAATATCATTCCCCTGCACCCCATTAATAAAAATACTTAAATCAAAACTTTTGTATTTAAAATTATTGGTAAATCCGAAAGTATAATCTGGATTCACATCTCCAATTACCACGCGATCATTAACAGAGATAGAAGTTGGATCATTATCAAAATTCCTATACTTGATCTCTCCAATCATGCGCCCAATGATATTTGAAGGCTGGCCATTATAAACCAATGAATTTCTTACTTCCGCTTCATTGTCAAAATAGCCATCTTCTACATAGCCATATAATGTACCAATTGGGAGTCCAGCACGTTGAATAAATGGTGCGTCACGGGTAGAGATGTTACTTGCAAATTGCTCTTTTACATCACCACCTAAAGAAATAATTTTATTTCTGTTAAAAGAAATATTGAAATTTGTTTTCCATTGAAAATCTTTATTGCTTAACACCATTGCATCTAATGCAATCTCTAAACCCTTATTTTCTACCGAACCAGAATTTCTCAACTGACGTTGAAAGCCGGTAGAAGCAGGTGTAGTTATGTATTGCAATAAATCATTGGTACGTTTTAAATACACATCAACATGTGCATTTACTTTTCCTTTAAATAAGCCTAGGTCTACTCCAGCATTGTAAGCATTGGTCGTTTCCCATTTTAATCCAGCATTAGCTGGACCTGAATATACGTCATCCGCTAATCCAGTTTGAATGGCTCCATTAAATGTATAATTATAGATGGCCAATTTAGAAAGCGAAGCATATGATCCAATACCCTGATTACCGGTTTGACCATAACTTGCCCTGATTGTTAATTCACTAATGGGATCTATTTTATTGATAAAAGATTCTTTGTGCATCTTCCATGCTAATCCCGCAGAAGAAAAAGCAGCCCACTTATTGTCTTTACCAAATTTACTTGACCCGTCATTTCTGTGCGAAAAAGAAAGTACATACTTATCAGCATAGGTATAATTAACACGACCTAATACAGACACTAAGTTAGATTGGTACTTATTGGTAATAATGGGTAAGATTTGTTCTCCAGATTGCAGGTTTTCATTTTGCAACAAATCATTTGGGAAAGTTTTAGCCTCTGCTCTTTTTGAGTTACCCATATTTTGTTCAAAGGTAGAAGCGGCAGTAGCCGTAATACTATGATTGTTAATTTTCTTATTATAAGTTAAGATACTTTCAGAAACAATACTTGACCAATTGTTATCAGATTTTAATCCCCAACCCTTAGAAGCAAACCCTTCATAAACCGTTCTTGGGTAGTATTGATCACGGGTATTTGCACCATAATTAAATCCAATATTTTGTCTGAATTTTAAATTTTTATGCAGTGTCGCTTCCAAATAGTTTGAAGAAAAAATGTTAGTTGCAGTGACTTTGTTTAAAACATCATTTACATAAATATAGGGGTTGGTGATAAAGTCATCACCTAAGCCATCATACTCATCTAAAATACTAATGGTAGCAGGATAGGTGAGCGCAGAGCGAACCACACCTGCACTTGCCGCATCTGATTTATCGGTACCGGTTTTAACACCCTTGGTCGTTGAATTAGAAATCGACGTACTGGTACCAATTCTAAAAATCTTACCTAGGTTTCTGTTTAGGTTAAAACTAATATTCATTTTTTTATAACCCGAAGTACGAATTACGCCTTCCTGGTCTACATAGCCAAATGTTAAGTTATGGCTACCTGCATCAGAGGCGCCAGATACATTTAAGCTATATTGTTGCGTTAATGCCTTTGTAAAAATTTTATCCTGCCAATTGTTGTTATCCGATTCATACAAAGAAAGTGTAGGATACAACAAAGAATAATTTGTACCATCATATTTATTGGCATTCTGGTACGAAATATTTTGAAAATTTGCATATTCTAATGGCGATAGCATACGCATTCTTTTAGAAACCTCTGCCATACCAACTGTTATATTTAACTCTACCTTGTCTTTACCTACTTTACCTTTTCTTGTAGTAATTAATACAACGCCATTGGCGCCACGAGAGCCATAAATGGCAGTAGCGGATGCGTCTTTTAATACGTCTATAGACTCAATATCATTTGGATTTAAAAATGCAAGTGCATTAAGTGTTTGCTTTTCATCTCCACCCAGAGACTCAGGCGTTGTTCCACTACTACTATTATTAAAAGGCACTCCATCAATTACATACAAAGGTTCTGTACCACCCAAAAATGAGTTAGACCCACGAACCCTAATGCTTAGTCCAGCGCCAGGTGCGCCATCATTTTGAGTAACATTTACACCCGCTAATTTACCTTGCATCGCTTGCAAAATATTACCTGGATTGTCACGCATAATATCCTCTCTATTTAATCTTTGCGCAGAACCAGTTAAATCAGATTTTTTTATAGTGCCATATCCAATAACCACCACATCTGCTAAGGCAGAAGCGGTAGACTTTAGCGAAACAGAAATAGAAGTTTTATTGGCAACATTTACTTCCGTGGATTCCATGCCAATAAAAGTTACCACAAGGGTTGTGGATCTCGCAGGTAAGTCAATAGAAAAATTACCCTTGTCGTTGCTCAGCGCAACCACATTAGCGTTCTTGACAGATATGGTAGCTCCAATAATAGGAACCCCTGACTCATCCAAAACTTTACCAGTAATTTTCTTAGTTTGTGCTTGACCTTGTTTCGTAAATAAAGCAGTAAGTAAAAGAAAAAAAAAGAACATTTTTTTCATATAACAATCATTTTATCAAATATATATAATTATTAACATAAATAGTGGTACTATTTTATCCCTTTATTGTATTTTATTAGTCAATAAAGTCAATTTGATAGAATATCTTCTTATTATTGGTATGATATTTATTTATTAAGTTTATGAAAAAGACCTAATAAAAAAATCACCCCCCTCTCCCAAAGAATTTAGGGAGGATTATTCTAATATAAACCCTGTATTTATTTAAAATAAACTGTATGAAATTATTATTTAGATGTTTCGTTTTTGTAACACTTGTAACATTACATAGTAGCGTATTTAGTCAACCATTTATCAACGAAATAAAGGCGTTTAGAAAAGCAGATTCCATTACAGCAGCAGCTAAAGATGCTATTTTACTTATCGGAAGCTCTAGCTTTACCAACTGGAAAAACGTTGCTACTTATTTTCCAAATCACACCATTATTAATAGAGGTTTTGGAGGTTCTTCGCTGCCGCATATGACCTTGTACGCAGATGATATTATTTTCAATTACAATCCCAAACAAATAATTATTTACTGCGGTGAAAACGATTTAACTGGGGGTCCATCCATTACGGCGGATACTGTTTTTGAGCGCGTAAAAAAACTACACCAACTTATACGTTCTAGATATAAAAAAGTAACTATTTCATATATTTCTATGAAGCCAAGTCCTAGCAGAGAAAAGTATTTAGAAACCATGCAAAAAGCCAACAGACTTATTAAAACCTTTATGGAGCAGCAAAAGAGGTCTAACTATATAGATGTTTACAACAGCATGTTAGATGACAATGGCAACATACTTACCCATATATTTTTATCCGACAAACTACACATGAATGCAGAAGGCTATAAAATATGGCAGGGTATTATAGCGCCTTATTTAGTCAATTAGCTTACTATAAATGTAAGGGGAATTAGGGTTTAAATTTTTCTAATTCGGATGGCCGACTTCACTTTGTTCGTCGGCATCTGGAAAAATCCTTTTTTAATATTTTTGGGATGGCCGTCGCTTTGCTCCGGCATCGAGAAAAAACTTTCCACTTCGTTACAATTTTTTCAAACTCGGATGGCCGACTTCACTTTGTTCTCGGCATCCTTAGAGCTATGAAAACTTTCCACTTGGTTACAATTTTTTCAAACTCGGATGGCCGACTTCACTTTGTTCTCGGCATCCTTAGAGCTATGAAAACTTTCCACTTGGTTACAATTTTTTCAAACTCGGATGGCCGACTTCACTTTGTTCGTCGGCATCTGGAAAAATCCTTTTTTAATATTTTTGGGATGGCCGTCGCTTTGCTCCGGCATCGAGAAAAAACTTTCCACTTGGTTACAATTTTTTCAAACTCGGATGGCCGACTTCACTTTGTTCGTCGGCATCAAGAAAATTTCTTTTTAGAATATTTTTGGGATGGCCGTCACTTTGCTCCGGCATCCCGAGGGTATGAAAATAAAACAGCAACCCATCGGGCGCTTCGCGCCCTCGTGTTTTTAATTCATTCACTTCGAGCTCGAAACAAGTTTCGGCTCTCGTGACTAAATTAAAAACCCATCCCGTGTCCCGGGATGGGTTGCTGTTTATATTTTGCAGAGAGGAAGGGATTCGAACCCCCGATACGTTGCCGTATACACGCTTTCCAAGCGTGCTCCTTAAACCACTCGGACACCTCTCTTTTTGGGAAGCGAAGTTACTGAAACCCTTTGTTATTATTGGGGTTTCCTAGATAAATTTAATGCTCCTTTTTAGTATCATTCATGCGCTCATTGTATTCTAATGGGCTATTTTTCCAGTCTTTGTTATAGGAAACAAACCATCCTAGCCAGATGGAGCGGGATAAACGCATTAAAATTGGCTGTATGATGAATAGGGTTAAAATAGCGGATCCCATCCAGTAAAAAATTCGATTGTCATCTAAATCAAAAGTCATTCCAATCAATACCTTCCATGCAACAAAAGTCGATACAAAATAAGCTACGGTTAATGCATAGCTGACATATCCAGTACCATAATAAAATCCCACCTCAATTTCAGTGGGTTGCTTACATACTGGACAGTGTTCGTTCATGTGAATGACCTCGGAAAGTTGATATGGATTTTTGGAAACAAACAAGTCACCTTGTCTACATCTAGGACATTTATTAGTGAGCGTACTCCAGAGGTAGCTGTTTTTCATGGCGCAAAGATATTCATTTATTGCGCATTGTTCAAATGTGAGATAATTAGTCCGTAATCAGTTGTTCCATCTGGATGCCCCTGGAACCTTTAATCAAAATGGTGTGTTGGACAAAATTTTGTTCATTCAGCCATTTTTTTGCAGCCACTACGGTATCAAAATATTCAAATTGGTGCGTGCAATCTTTAAATTCATTTCCTACCAAAACTACTTTTGTCCATATAAATTGTTTCAATTGGTCGATCAAGGATTGGTGTTCATTAAATGTAGCTTCGCCCAATTCCTTCATACCCCCCAAACAAATAATTTTATTTTCAGCGGCTAATTTTGCAAAGTTATCAACCGCTACTTTCATACTGCTTGGATTCGCGTTATAAGCATCCAGTATTATTTGATTATTTTTCCAAGTAGTTAATTGCGAGCGACTATTCGATGGTGCATAGTTTTCAATGGCAGTTTTTATTTTATCCATCGGCACTTTGAAATATTGTCCAATGCATACTGCAGCTAATACATTGGGTAAATTGTAGTCGCCTACTAATTGTGTTTGTATTTTGTCAAGCAAAGTTCCTTTGGTGAAAACTACTTGCAATAATCCATTAATTGTTTGCGGTTGGCCTTGTAATGCTCCAAACGTATTTCCATAAGTAATAATGTTTTCAATACCAGCACTCATATTATTTAAGTAATCATAATCATTCATTACAAATGCTGCACCCTTATGTTCTTTTATATAATCAAATAATTCACCCTTGCCTTTTTTTACGCCTTCCTCAGAACCAAAGCCTTCCAAATGTGCTTTACCACAATTGGTAATCATACCATAATTAGGCATTGCATATTGGCAATAACTTTGAATTTCATGCAAATGATTTGCACCCATTTCAATCACCGCCATTTGCGCATCAGCTTGGATACTTAGTAGGGTGAGTGGAACACCTATATGATTATTTAAATTCCCAACGGTCGTGTATGTTTTGAAATGGGAACTAAGTACTGCAGCGATTAATTCCTTGGTAGTGGTTTTGCCATTACTTCCTGTGATTGCAATAAATGGAATATCGAATTGTTGCCTATGATGTTTTGCTAAATCTTGCAAAGTAGTGAGTACATCAACAACTTGTAAAATACGATCATCGATGGCCTTGCTATTTGGAATAGTTTCGTCTACTACTGCAAAGGATGCACCAGCTTCTAGTGCTGCTAGCGCAAATGTATTACCGTTAAAATTAGGACCTTTCAATGCGAAATAAATATCGCCTAATTTTAATTTTCGTGTATCCGTTTGAATACACGAACTTTTTTTGAAAATTTCGTATAAAAAAGCAATAGATGGTAATTGCATAAAACTATTTAGTCGCTAATAAACAAGTTGCGTAGGCTACTAGGCCTTCTTCTCTTCCGACAAATCCCATTTTTTCAGTCGTAGTTGCTTTAATGGAAATAGCATCAACTGCAATATTTAGTATTTCTGCAATGCACGCTTGCATCGCTTGCACATGTGGTTTTATTTTTGGTGCTTCCAAACATAAAGAAGAATCGATATTGATAATATGATATCCCTTCGCGGTAATTAAATCGTAAGTTCTTTTTAATAAAATTTTACTATCTATATTTTTGTAGGCATTATCGTTGTCGGGGAAGTGGGTGCCAATATCACCTAAGCTTAACGCACCCAATAATGCGTCACAAATAGCATGCAATAAAACATCGGCATCGCTGTGACCCAATGCGCCTTTTGTGTGTGGAATTTTAATGCCCCCAATCCATAAATCACGACCTTCTACAAGCTGATGAAAATCAATACCTGAGCCAATGCGTATATTCATGGGGTATTTATTTTTTTCTTCCAAAACTGAAAATACTCGATTTTGGAGGCGCTTCATAAAAAGCGGACATAGCACATCTAAATCCAATATTGTTGCTTGATTTATTTTGGTCCAAATATCTTCTGGTCCCTGGATTTAACCAATAAGGGCGGTCCTTCCAACTACCTCCTTTATATACCCTAGATTTATTTGAAATTAATGTGGTACTACCTGATTCGTAACTTGCATTTTCAGCATCATCGCCATCCAAGGCATTTATTGCATCGGCATTATCATAGTTGCGTAATTTTACTGCTGAATCTGATTCAATTGTTTTTATGACTCTGCCTTTTGCGTCACGACGACTGCCTTTGGCTAATTTGGTATCGTTGGATTGAAACACATTACCGCGAAATGGGTTAAAATCATCCATATCCATTGAATTCATAGGGCGGTAAACATCTGCCACCCACTCATTCACATTGCCTGCTAAATTGTATAATTTCAAACTTGGATTTTGTAAATGACTGCTCACTTTTTCAACCATCCCATTTGATTCATTCATATAACCTGTCATTCCTTTATAATCGCCACTTCCGTTTTTAAAATTGGCTAAAAACAATCCTTGTGTTTTTCCTTTCTTGGCATTTCTTATATTGTTATTACCGCTTCCACTCCAAGGGAAAGGCATATCAGAAGAAGTAAGCTGGGCATTGCTATTTTTTGCATTACCGCCATTTTTTAACGCGTTAGTTGATGAACCACTCACTAATGTTGTTTTTGCTGCATATTCCCATTCTGCTTCCGTAGGTAAGCGATAGTCAGCTGTCATCACACCATCTTCAAAACTAATTTTTAATTTAGGGGCATCTTCGCCTTTTTTTGCTTTTTTATTAGCGATTTTATTAGTGGGTGCAACATTGTATTCGTCAGTCAAATAAGCTTCCTTATTAAAGTTATTCGCGCCCACTGGTTTGTTGGCATCATTCTTTGCATCAATATATCCTAACTTAGTTAATAGCTTTTCGTTGGCTCTATCTGTTCTCCATTTGCAATATTCATTTGCTTGGTTCCATGAAATTCCAACGACTGGATAATCATTAAAAGAAGGGTGTCTGAAATAAGCCTCTACCATGGGTTCATTATAGGCAAGTTCGCTACGCCAAACTAGGGTGTCTGGTCTTGCTTCATTTACAATTGAATCTTGGTTAGTGGGTATGTATACCTTTTCAAGCCAGTGTAAATAATCTTTGTAATTTTTATTGCTTACTTCCTTTTGATCAAGGTAAAATGAACTAACGGTCACTCTTCTTAAGCGGTTGTTCCAATCTCCAATGACATCTTCCTGGTTTACACCCATGGCGAATGTACCGCCTTGAATACGTGTCATACCTTCATAAGGGTCATTTTTTGCATCAACGAGCATGCTATTAGACAGGGTCTTGAATGTTTTATTTTCATTTGAATTAAAAAGTACTGGACTTATTAATAACATCGCGAAAAATAATAAAATACTATTTATAAAATTCATAGTAATTGTGGGGTCAAATTAGTGATAAAATATACAGCAAATATAACTAGTTTTTGCTCATTTTATACATATGTATTTAGAATCTTATGTTAGTAAAAGCTTAATTTTAGCCCATGAGATGGGGTGTATTATATATTTTATGCAGTTCGCTATTTTTTTCAACCAATATTAGCGCGCAATCTGTGCCGTTTTCCCAAGGGAAATGGGTTAAAATTGCTGTGTCAAAACAAGGATTTTATCAGGTCAGCGGGAGCCAACTTAAATCCTGGGGTTTGACGGTCCCATTTGCTAGTTCGCAGCTTCAGTTATTTAATTTGAATACGGCCAATTTAGTTGAAAAAGTAACTGCAAATATGGGGGTTGGCTTAAACGAAAATGCCATTGAAGTTCAGGATGGGGGAGATGGCCAATTTGATAATCAGGATTATTTTTTGTTTTTTAGCCAAGGGAATATTCAATGGAAATGGAATGGGGTGCTAAAATTATTTGAGCATAGGAAAAATGCACACGGGGATTCGGTGTATTATTTCATTTCATTAGGAAAGGACGGTAAAAGAATTCAAAAGCCAAATTCAAATTACATGGCGAATGTAACCACTGATATTTTTGATGAAAGATGGGTGATGGAGAAAGACACCATCAATATTTTAAATAGTGGACAAATTTGGTGGGGCCCAGCCATGGGCTTAGGTGTTGGGAAACAAGCAAAAATTACAACCACCTTAAATATGGAGGGATTAGTCAATCAGACTGATTTAATTTTTAAATTGAATTATGCAGCAGCAAGTACTGCGACTAATGCTAATTTTGAGTTGACCTTGAATGATCAAAAATTAAGAACAACAGGGGTTGCGCCTATTTCGGGGTATATATATGATGATGCTGCAAATGTGGTATTGGATACTTTCAGCATTCCATTTTCCAATAATTTGTTGAGTACCAATTTAATATCAGCCAACTTAGGTGTTGGTTATTTAAGCGCAAATACAAGTAGTACGGGTTGGATCAATTATGTCACACTACAGGCAAAAAGAAAAATTGGTTTTTATGGCGGGGCAAAGTCACTAGGATTTCGAAACGCCAGTTTGGTGGGGACTGGAAAAATAATTCAATATCAAATAAAAGATGCCGATGCATCCACCAAAATATGGGAAGTAACCCAGCCGGAAAATCCGGTGGTGATGAGTAGTAATTTCCAAAATGGGGTTGCCACTTTTATTCAAAGGGCAGACTCCTTGCGTGAGTTTTTTAGCGTCACGAAATTAGGATATGAAACCCCTAGTTTGGTGGAGGTATTAAACGTCGATTACCCGAGTTTGTTAAATACCCCTGCGTCGGACTATATTATTATTACAGCCGCTAACTATTTAAAATCGGCAGATAGTTTAGCCAAGTTTCATGCCGTGCATCATGGCTTAACTACCTTTGTAACCACTACTGGGCGTGTATTTAATGAGTTTTCAGGAGGCCAGCCAAGCCCTATCGGCATTAGAAACTATGTCAAATATATTTATGACAATGCAAAGAAAAATAATACAACAACACCAAAGTATTTATTGTTACTAGGCATTGGAAATTTTGATTATAAAAAAATTGATAACCAAACACAAGTGCCTAGTTATGAAAGCTTGATTTCGAATGCTGTTTTATCAAGTTATGCTACCGATGATTTTTTTGCAATTTTAAAAGAGGGAGATGACATAAATGCACCACAAGGAATTCAATCATTGGCTTTGTCGGTGGGTAGATTGCCAGTTAAAAATGCGGTAGATGCAGAAGTAGCTGTTAAAAAATTAATACAATACCAAGCTGGGAAAAATTTCGGAGCTTGGCGTAATCAATTAACCTGGGTGGCAGATGATGGCGATTATAATTTGCATTTGGAACATGCTGAAGAAATTTCAACAGGCTTGAAATTAAAACAACCTACATGGAATCAGAAAAAAATATACCTGGATTTATTTCCGGCGATTAATTCTTCCGCAGGCAATACCTATCCACTTGCGAATAATTTGATTAAGCAAATGGTGAATAATGGAACTTTAATATTGAATTATACAGGGCATGGAAATTATACACGATTAGCGGAGGAGGCGGTGATTACCCAAAATGAAATTATGCAATGGGATAATGCGGGCAAACTTCCCTTGATGGTTACAGCTAGTTGTGATTTTGCGCCATTTGATCAACCGCAAATTTCACCCATAGGCTTTGATGCATTGGTAAAAAATCAAAAAGGAATCATAGGGTTAGTGGCCGCAAGCAGGTTGGTTTTTGCATTTAATAATAAGGAAATTAATGATGAATTTGTTCAGCAGTTATTAGTTCCTGATCAAAATGACAATTATAAAAGCATTGGCATGGCTTTGCAAAATGCAAAATCAAATTATTGGAAAAAGGGCAGTGATTATACCAATGCCTTTAAGTTTAATTTAATGGGTGATCCTGCATTGCAATTGGCTAAGCCAAGCTATGGTGTTAATATTGAGCGGATCAATCAAAAAATATTTAAAGGAAAGGATACCTTAAAAGCTGGCGGAAAGTATCAGGTAGCCGGAACCATAAAGGCAAATGGAAACCTGCTTACTACTTTTGATGGGTTGGTGGAGTTTACTTTATTTGATATTCCAAAAAAACAAAAAACATTGGCTAATATTTCATCAAGTATACCTGTAAATGTTACCGCGCAGGACAATATTTTATTTAAAGGAAATGCGATTGTAAGTAAAGGTTTGTTTAGTGTTGACTTTATTTTACCAAAGGAGGTGGCCATCAATCAAGGGGCTTTAAGAATGCAATTGTACGCGATCAATAGCGCCGGAAACACAGATGCCATTGGTGTTTATGATAGCTTATTTGTAAATGCCTTTTCAGAAAATATTTCAACAGACACCACTGGTCCCATTTTTGAAAAAATATACATTAATGACACCTTGAATCAGTACAAACAAAAAACATGGATAAGTGCAAATTCAAATTTATATATCAACTTAAAAGATAGTTCGGGCATACAAACTTCAGGAAACTCCTTGGGCCATGATATTAGTTTGGTCATTGATGGGGAAACGCAAAGTCCCCTAATTTTAAATAATTATTATACCGCTGATGTAAACACCTATCAAAGCGGTAAAATAAAGTTTGCACTACCCACATTAAGTGAAGGGCCGCATCAATTCATCATAAAGGCCTGGGACTTAATAGGAAATTCCAATAAGGATACGCTAAATGTAATCGTACCCAATAGTCGAATTTTGTCGGTAAAAAATTTAACCAATTATCCTAATCCAGTAGGATCTAGCACGCGATTTAGTTTTGAAATTAGCCAGCTAAGGGAGGGGAACAAGTCCCTAATCTATACGATTGAAATATATAATAATATAGGAATAAAGCAGTTGACCAAAACTTTTGAGGGCGCACTCCTAAATAGGGTTGTATTATCAAATGTTGTTGAAGTGGGGTCGCTGCCGGCCGGTACTTATTTTTATAAATTGATTGTAAAGGATGACCAACAGGAAATACAGCTTACGAATAAGTTTCTTAAATATTAACGACCATTAACTATCTTCACATTATTATAATGAATATCATGAAAAACGCATTATCGGTCATATTGGGAATGAAAAAAAATATCTTCGTTTTGGCTGGTTTATTTTTTATTTGCCAAGGGCTTGATGCGCAGATTTATAATAAGCGAATTAATACTGCAGTACCATTTATGCGCATATCGCCTGATGCAAGATCAGCGGGTATGGGAAATTTATCCTTAGCCATGTCGCCTGAAGCCAACGATTTGTTTGGTAATACTGCAAAGTTGCCAATGTTGGAAAAGAACAGCGGCTTTTTAATCAATTATACACCCTGGTTAAAGGATTTGGGTTTGTCGGATGTTTATTTGGCGAGTATGGGTTACTATAAAAAGTTAAATGAGTTTAGTAGTATTAATAGTTCCTTGCGATTTTTTAGTTTGGGGAATATTACTTTTTCAGATGAATATGGCACGCAGTATTTAGATACCAAGCCTTCTGAATTTAGTTTTGATGCGGGTTATAGTATATTATTAACGCAAAATTTAAGTTTGGGTGTTACCTTGCGTTATATAAATTCTAGGTTGGTTCAAGGGGCATTATTAAATTCAAGTACCAATTTTAGAGCAGGTAATACACTTGCAGGTGATATCAGTTTATTTTTTAAGCAAAATGAAAATGGACATGGATTTCATGCAGGTTTATTGATGTCAAATTTGGGGGGCAAAATAAATTACTCCAATGAAAATACAAGAAAGTATTTCATACCAGCCAATCTTGGATTAGGTTTGGGATACTTAACTAAATTTGATAGTGATAATTCCCTTGAATTTGGAATTGATGTAAACAGATTATTGGTGCCTGCATATCCTGATCTTTCAACGGGCGGAACTGATGACCAATATTTTAATCAATCCGTGGTTTCAAGTTGGTTCAATTCCTTTACAAAACAATATGGTCCACCATTAGGGGAAACATTGAAGGCTTCCGTTGGGGCTGAATATAATTACAACAGTATCTTTTATTTAAGAACAGGGTATACTTATGAATCACAAGTGTCTAGTAATGGCCAATATTTTACATTAGGTACTAGTTTTCAGTACCTTCAAAGCAAGTTTAATATTTCTTATTTAGTACCTTCTGGGGGCGGTTTATCAAGAAATCCATTATCTAATACCATAAGATTTGGGTCCATCTTTTATTTTTAACATATTCCTAATTTACTGTGGTTATTTCAAGTGCTAATTCCTTTGATTTTTACTTACTTTTGTTGGCATGCCACACAAAGTCCAAATTGTAAATAATAGTCATCATCCCTTGCCGGTTTATGCAACAACTGGCTCATCAGGCATGGATCTTCGGGCATTTTTAACATCGCCTATTACACTTGACCCAATGGAAAGATGTTTGGTACCCACTGGACTTTTTTTAGCTATTCCTGAAAATTGGGAAGCACAAATCAGACCGCGTAGTGGCTTAGCAATTAAACAGGGCATTACCTGTTTAAATACGCCTGGCACTATTGATGCAGATTATAGAGGAGAAATAAAAGTAATTTTAATAAATTTATCGAAGGAGTCCCAAATAATTAATGATGGTGATCGCATTGCGCAAATGGTTTTTCAATCTGTAGAAAAAGTGGATTGGGAACTGGTTGTTGCATTAGCCGAAACGCAAAGAGGCGCTGGTGGATTTGGGCATACTGGAAAAAAATAATTACATATATGGTGCAACAAAAATATTTATTTGGCTTTTTATTGTTACTAGCATCCTCTTGCGCCACATTTAAAAAAGTGCAAATCATTCAAGATGCGGTATCTAAAAGCGATACCACCAAACGCCAATTTGTTGCAGAAATAAAAAAAGTAGATTCCCTGGCTATTGTTAAAAATATTTTAAGCAAAATTGCCATTGCAAAGCTTGATTATAAAACAATGAATGCACGAATTAAGGTTGAATACGAGTCCGCGAAAAGTGCTGATTCTTATATTGCCAATGTGAGTATGATTAAGGACAGTCAAATTTATATTACGATTCGAGGCGCGATGGGTGTTATTGGGATTAAGGCATTCATAAAAAAAGATAGTGTTATTTTGTTATACCCTTTAAATAAAACAAAAAGCATTGAACGAAAACCGATCAGTTATCTGCAAGAAGTAGTAAAAATTCCTTTTACATTTAATACCCTCCAGGATTTGATTTTAGGGAATCCAATCTTTATGGATAGTAGCAGTATTTTATCCTATAAGTCCAATAACAATCAGTTTCAAGTAAGTTTAATGGGAAGGTTGTTCAAAAATTTGGTGATATTAAATAATGACAATACCAAAGTGGTACATTTAAAGTTGGATGATATGGATGTTAATCAGCATCGTACCTGTGACATTAATTATGCAGATCATGTCAATGTTGGACAATATCAATTCCCCTTAAATAGGACCATTTCAATTGTAGCACAGCAGAAGCTGAATATTCAAATGGAAGTGAAGGAATTTACTTTTAACGAGCCTGTAAAATATACTTTTGCCATACCTAAAATGGGTATACCTAAAACGGCTAAGCGGAAGTAGTCACTATGTGAAAAAATATTATGTTTAAAAAAATCATTCTTTTTGTTTTATTATTAATTTTTGCCAATGCAAATGTGCAAGCGCAAGCAAATGGCTCAAGGGAAGATTTGCAAAAGGAAGAGCAGTCCATTCGTAAGGAGTTAGATGAGTTGAACCGATTATTAGAGCAAACCAAAAAAAATAAAAAAAGTTCTTTAGGGCAATTGGCAGTCATTCGAGATAAGATTAAAAAAAGAGAGGCTTTAATTAATGGGATCAAAAAGCAAGTGCAAATTTTCGATAATGCTATTTACACCAACCAATTAGACATTCAAAAATTGCATAAGGATTTAGATACTTTAAAATCGAGGTATGCTAAAAGCATCATCTTTGCCTACAAAAGCCGCAGTGGGTATGAATATTTAAGTTTTTTATTTTCAGCCAATAGTTTTAATGACGCCGTTAAGCGTATTACTTATTTGAAAAGTTATCGACAAAATAGAACTGCACAAGCCCAAGCCATTGATTTATCACAAAAGGATTTAGGGGTGAAAATTGAAACATTGAGTTCCAATAAAAAGGATCGATTAAAAACATTGAATGTTCAAAATGACCAATTGAAAGTTTTGGTGGTGGACAGAAAAGAACAGGATAAAGTGGTGAATCAATTAAAAAGCAAGGAGCAAGAAATTACAGCGCAGGTGCGTCAAAAGGAAGCGCAACGTAAAAAAATGCAACAAGCAATTTTGACCATTATTAGAAGAGAAACCTTAGAAGCAGAAAAAAAGGAAAAAGACAGATTGGCTAAATTAAAAGCCAATAATGATAATACCAAAGCGAAGCCAAGCAATGAAGTTAAAACGGCCACTGCCGTTGGTGCTAAGGTAAGTGCTGGGGAAGGCGGCTTAAAAAGTACAACGGATAACCGTCCTTATTCTGCATTAGAAACCACTGAAGAAGGTAGGGAAACCTCCGTTTCATTTGAAACCAACCGAGGTAATTTACCTTGGCCTGCGGATAAGGGGTATGTGTATATACATTTTGGTGTTGAAAATATTCCTGGTACCAAATTAAATAGAAAAAGTGACGGTATTGAATTAGCGGCACCAAAGGGAACATCGGTTCGAAGTGTTGCCAATGGAAAGGTTTCCTATGTTGGGGATGTTAATGGTGATTTAACCATCATCATTCAACACGGGAAATACTTCACGATGTATACCTATTTAAATAATGCTACTGTGAATGTTGGACAGGAAGTGAAAGCTGGAACTGTTTTAGGTAAGTCGGGCGTGAACCTAGATGGGGAGGGTGCAATTTCTTTTATGATTTATAACGAAAAAGGAGTCGCCTTGGATCCTGAATCTTGGTTAAAAAACAGAAGGTAGTTTTTTGCATTTCTTTTTTTAACTTACCATCAAATAAACGAATGTAATGCCAAAATATATCCTATCCTTTGATCAAGGAACAACGAGTAGTCGCGCTATTTTATTTGATCGCCAAGGGCAAATTCACGCAACATCTCAAAAAGAATTCACGCAAATTTTTCCCAAAGCGGGATGGGTGGAACATGACCCGCTTGAAATTTGGAGTACGCAAATGGGGGTAGCGACCGAAGCGATTAGCATGAAGGGTTTGTCCATTGATGATGTGGCTGCTATTGGGATTACCAATCAAAGAGAAACCACCGTTGTTTGGAATAAAATTACAGGGGTGCCCATTTATAATGCAATTGTTTGGCAGGATAGAAGAACTGCAGATTTTTGTGATACATTAAAGGAAAAAGGACTTGCGCAAAAAATTCAAGAAAAAACAGGCCTTGTGATTGATGCTTATTTTTCGGGTTCGAAAGTAAAATGGATTTTAGATCATGTAGAAGGCGCGCGTGAACTTGCTAATAAAGGAGATTTAATTTTCGGGACGATTGATACCTGGTTGGTTTGGAAATTAACCAACGGCAAAGTACATGTAACTGATGTGACCAATGCATCTCGAACCATGTTATTTAATATTCATACACTACAATGGGATAAGGAACTATTAGAAATATTAGACGTGCCAGCTGCAATGCTGCCTGAAGTAAAAAGTAGCAGTGAAATTTATGGACATACCACGCAATTATTTGCACATCATGAAATTCCAATTGCTGGCATTGCGGGTGACCAACAAGCTGCATTGTTTGGGCAAATGTGTACACAAGCGGGCATGGTGAAAAACACCTATGGCACGGGTTGTTTTATGTTAATGCATACCGGTGAAAAAGCAGTGACTTCAAAAAATAATTTATTAACCACTATTGCTTTGCAAATGAATGGACATACTTATTATGCATTAGAGGGAAGTGTATTTATTGGTGGGGCTGTAGTACAATGGTTAAGAGATGGCTTGCACTTAATTAGAAATTCATCAGAAATTGAAGTATTAGCAAGTCAAGTAGAAGATACGGATGGCGTATATCTTGTCCCTGCATTTGCAGGATTAGGCGCGCCTTATTGGAATCAACACGCAAGAGGTACTATCGTTGGAATTACGCGCGGCACTTCTTCGGCGCATATTGCGCGCGCAGCATTGGAAAGTATTGCATTTCAAAGTTATGATTTGTTAAAAGCAATGGAAGCAGATGCTGGAATACCTATTGCGGAATTACGCGTGGATGGTGGCGCTACACATAATAACTTATTGATGCAGTTTCAATCGGATATTGTAAACACCAAGGTGATTCGTCCTACCATGGTTGAAACGACTGCATTAGGAGCAGCGTATTTGGCAGGCTTAGCAGTAGGATTTTGGAAGGATATGGAAGAATTGAGATCCAAATGGCAAATAGATAAAACCTTTGAACCCACCAACAGTGATGCACAAAGATCCGAGTGTATTCAAGGTTGGGCCCGTGCAATTAAAGCGACGAATAATTGGTAAAAAATAAATGGAATAAATAGACGGACACAAGTGCTTATTCAATTATATTTTTTGAAATAAGTAATGTTAACGCTCATTTTTTCTTAATTTAATATATCGTTAAAAATTAAAATAGAACAACATGACTCCTTTTGTCGCGGAATTTTTAGGAACAGCCATCGTCATCACCATTGGAAATGGGGTTGTTGCCAATGTAGTGCTTCCCAATACGAAGGGAAATAATGGGGGACTTATTTCTATTGTTTTGGGATGGATGATCGCTGTTTTTATTGGCGTGTATGTAACCAGTAGTATTAGTGGGGGGCATTTAAATCCAGCAGTGACCATTGCACTTGCGAGTGCGGGTAAATTTAGTTGGGCCCTAGTACCATCTTATATTTTAGCCCAATTATTGGGTGCCATGTTGGGTGCTTTCCTTGTTTGGATGTTGTACAAGGACCATTTTAATGAGTGTAAGGATGCGTCGGCGCAATTGGCTGTTTTTAGTACCGGCCCTTCGATTCGTAATTTGCCACAAAACTTCATTACTGAAACCTTGGCGACCATGCTATTTTTAATAGGCATCTTTTTTTTGAAACCAGCTGAATCCGATTTGGGGTCATTATCTGCATTGCCTGTGGCTTTATTAGTGGGTGGAATTGGCTTTGGATTGGGTGGACCCACAGGCTGGGCCATTAATCCGGCGAGAGATTTAGGGCCTAGAATTATGCATTTTATCCTGCCAATCAAGGGGAAAGGCAGTAGTGATTGGGGGTATGCAGCAGTTCCTGTATTTGGTCCAATTATTGGCGGAATTTTAGCTGCGATTATCTACCTACAATTTTTGCAATAATCTTGCAATACCTTATCTTTGCAGCCGAAATAGAATATTATGGCAACAACAGGTAAAATCAAACAAATTATTGGCGCAGTAGTGGATGTGCAATTCCCTAATCAGAATGCACTTCCTGAAATCTATAATGCCCTAGCTATCTTAAAACCAAATGGCGAAAAAATCATTCTTGAAGTGCAACAGCACTTAGGAGAGGATAGTGTTCGTGCCATTGCAATGGAAGGAACAGAAGGTTTAGTAAGAGGTATGGAAGTAGAAGATTCAGGTAAACCAATTTCAATGCCAGTAGGTGAAGATATTTATGGTCGTTTATTTAATGTAACAGGTGATGCGATTGATGGTTTGCCACAATTAGATAAATCAAATGGTCGTCCAATTCATGCAGTAGCGCCTAAGTTTGAGGACTTAAGTACTGCAACAGAAGTATTGTTTACAGGTATCAAAGTAATTGACTTGATTGAGCCCTATGCCAAAGGTGGTAAGATTGGTTTGTTTGGTGGCGCGGGTGTAGGTAAAACAGTATTGATTCAAGAGTTGATTAATAATATTGCCAAAGGGCATGGTGGATTATCCGTATTTGCGGGTGTGGGTGAAAGAACACGTGAGGGTAATGATTTGTTACGTGAGATGATTGAAGCAGGGATCATGAAATATGGGGATGCTTTTAAACATAGCATGGAAGAAGGTGGATGGGATTTAAGCAAAGTAGACTTAGAACAATTAAAAGAATCAAAAGCTACTTTCGTATTTGGACAAATGAATGAACCTCCAGGAGCACGTGCGCGTGTTGCATTAAGTGGTTTAACCATTGCAGAATATTTCCGTGATGGAGATGGTGCAGGAAAAGGAAAAGACATTTTATTTTTCGTTGATAATATCTTCCGTTTTACACAAGCAGGTTCTGAG
>Ga0208942_1000150_pt1 | contig 33281 bp, 33 predicted proteins | sample GreLakmeSU08MSRF_FD_187704 | JGI IMG/M metagenome (GOLD analysis project Ga0208942, IMG submission 187704) | Freshwater lentic microbial communities from great Laurentian Lakes, MI, USA - Great Lakes metaG SU08MSRF (SPAdes) | ecosystem: Environmental > Aquatic > Freshwater > Lake | place: Great... | reverse complement strand
AAAATATAAAAATATATGGCAATTTATCAATTAATTAAAACTCAAAAACTACCTTCTACTATCACTGAAATATGGGACTTTATTTCAGCTCCTATTAATTTAAAAGAAATTACCCCAAAGCATATGGGCTTTATTGTAACCAGCAACACCGGTACAGAAAAAATGTATCCGGGCATGATTATTACTTACAAGGTGAGCCCACTACTTGGTATAAAACTTAACTGGATGACTGAAATTACCCACGTTAGAGATTATGAATATTTTGTTGATGAACAAAGAGCTGGGCCTTATAAACTATGGCATCATCAGCATAAAATTGAACCAATTGAAGGGGGTGTTTTAATGACAGATATTGTTACTTACAAGCCTACCTTGGGCCTATTAGGTGCAATCGCAAATTCACTTTTAATTAAAAAACAACTTCAACAAATATTTGATTACAGAACAATTGCCTTAGAAAAGCGATTTGGAAGATATATTATAATATAAATTTTAAAAGTTAAAAAGTACAAATTAAATTTAAGAAAAGTAATAATACAGATAAAAATCACTATCTTGTTACTCAACGATTATAAAAGGAAAAGACATGTTTAAAAAATTCACAACATCAGACAAACTTATATTTATTTCTGCTATTTCATCACTAATCTTTTCTGAAACAATTTATTTTCAGGGAGCAAAAGCAGATGCAACTTTTATTGGTATATGGGTTCCTTCAATATTAGCATTTGGTATTTATTTAAAACTAATTAATAATTCAAAAAATGACTGAACTTATCCCATATTTTGCTGGACTTATAAATATACTTTGCTACATAGGGTTCCGTTTAGCAGTTGTATATTCAGACAAACATAAAAGCAATGATAAAACAAAAAGTGACTAACAAGTAAAAAAAACATCATGACTAATTACGTTATTATAGCACAAATTATCGTAGCAGTATCAGTTGCATATATTTGGATATTTCGATACGATGTAATCATCAAAGAATTTAAAGTCTTCGGATTAAGTGACTTAACCCGAACCTTTGTAGGAGCTTCTAAAATTTCGCTAGCCAATTTATTAATAGTTGGAATTTGGTATCCTGCACTAATTCCTATTCCTTCGATTCTAATGGGATTATTTATGTTAGCAGCTCAATATTTCCATTTTAAAATAAAAAACCCCTTTATTAAACGTCTGCCATCATTGATTTTCTTGATTTTATGTATCTTCATTGCCTTAGCGTCAATGAATATACTTTAATCATGAACTATTTAATACTTACCTGCGTTTTAGTCTCAAGCTTATCTTTTATGGGATATTCAATTTCGTATTTTACTTCTTCTCATATGAAAACTGAATTTGAAAGATTTAAATTAAAGAAATTGGGGCTATTTATAATTATTTTAGAGATACTTGGTGCCTTTGGATTATTGGCAGGCTTGCTCTTTACAACTATTTTGCTAATATCATCTGGTGGACTTGCCTTATTAATGTTGCTTGGTTTAATAACAAGAATTAAATCAAAGGACAGTTTCTTGGTTTCTTCACCAACCATATTTTATATGATTTTAAATTCATACATATATTACTTAGGAAGTAATCAATAAAATTCTCAGACTGTTGGAAAAATAGCAGTATCGCATAACATGAAATTTTAAAAACAAATTCAACACATAATCACATAAATATGATGAGCAAAACTTTTACTAATTTATTTATTCTGACAATTCTTATGAATTCAGCAACAACCAAATCCCAAACTCTGCAAACAGTTTCAAGCGTGGACTTAAAAAAATAGTGTGGCAAATGGTATGAGGTTGCTTCTTATCCACAACGGTTTCAGAAAAGTTGCAACTGCACAACAGCGAAGTATACTTTAAGCGAAAAAGGATTCGTAATAGTTGAAAACCGATGTAATAAAGATAGTGTTGACGGATAACAATCCTATATTAAAGGCAAGGCATTCGTTGAAAATAATTTGGGCAATACAAAATTATAAGTGCAATTCTTTTGGCCCTTCACAAAAAATACTGGATTATTAATTTAGCAGATGATTACAGTTATGCGGTAGTGAGCCATCCAAATAAAAAATATTTGTGGATTTTATCAAGAACTCCAAAGATGAATTATATAATCTATCCACAAATTCTATCGTAATTAAAATAAAAAGGTTTTGATTTATTAAAATTAAAAAACACTACTCAGATTTGAAAAATTTAAAACCTGTTTCGGTATTTTGGTTTCGCAGAGATTTGCGTTTGCACGACAATCATGGGCTTTATCAAGCTTTAAAGAATTCAAATGAAGTGCTGCCGGTTTTTATTTTTGATAAAATAATTTTAAATAGACTTTCGGAAAAAAAAGACAAACGGGTTTCTTTTATTCATCAAACTTTAAAAAAACTAACCACTGAATTACAAAATCAGAGTTCATCATTATTAGTTTTATATGATGAGCCATTGAATGCCTTTAAAACTATTTGTAAATCATTTATAGTAAAAAATGTTTTTACAAATCATGATTACGAACCTTATGCAATAGATAGAGATTTGAAAATTAAGGACTGGTTGAAAGCGAAAAATATTTCCTTTCATTCATTTAAAGACCAGGTAATTTTTGAAAAGGGAGAAGTGATGAAATCAGATGGAACTCCATACACCATATTCACTCCTTATTCAAAAATATGGAAGCAAAAATTGGCTGACGAAACGGTGAAATCTTTTCCATCAAAAAAATTATTCTCTAATTTATTTAAAACAAAATCATTTCATCTTCCTTCACTCAGTGAAATGGGATTTGAGAAATCAGATTACGAAATTCCTGCTGCTGAAATCAACAAAAATATAATTAGTAACTACCATCTTACAAGAAATCTTCCTGCCGCGAATGGAACAAGCAAGTTGAGCATTCACTTGCGTTTTGGAACAGTAAGTATCAGAGAACTTACCTCTTTGGCTGTTAAATTAAACGAACAATGGTTGAATGAATTAATTTGGAGAGATTTTTTTATGATGATTCTTTTTCATTTTCCTTATGTGGAAAATAGAAGTTTCAAAAAAAAATATGAAAATATTAAATGGAGAAATAATGAAGATGAATTTAAAAAATGGTGCGATGGAGAAACAGGTTATCCGATTGTGGATGCAGGTATGCGTGAATTGAATAAAACTGGTTTTATGCACAACCGTGTTCGGATGATTGTTGCAAGTTTCCTAACCAAACATTTGTTGATTGACTGGCGATGGGGTGAAGCCTATTTTGCTGAAAAGCTTTTGGATTATGAGCTTTCATCCAACAACGGCAACTGGCAGTGGGCAGCAGGTTGTGGATGTGATGCCGCACCTTATTTCCGGATTTTTAATCCAACTGAACAAACAAAAAAATTTGACACTGACATGCTTTATATTAAAAAATGGATTAACAATTTCACTTCGGATTATTTGCCACCAATCGTTGAACATACCTTCGCAAGAAAAAGAGTACTTGAGGTTTTCAAAAAATCATTACTTGAAAATTTCTAACACATAAAAAATATATTTTTATGCAAAAGCAAATTATAATAATTCTCATTTATTTCCTGTTTAGTTTAGAAACTGCATTCACACAAACTACTGGTGTAGTTATGGGCAATGTAAGAGATAAGAACACCGAAGAAATAATAATAGGTGCTGTGGTCGTAGTTGAACAAACAACAAACGGCACAGTAACAGATATAGATGGAAACTACAAACTTAAAGTTCCAATAGGTAATTGCAACTTAAAAGTATCTTACCTTGGATATCAAACTCAGTTAAAATTCAACATTGTTGTTATAACCGGAAATGCTCAAGTTGTAAACTTTGAACTGGAACAAAGTGCAATAATTTTAGAAGAATTAACTATAACTTTTGACAAAGGAAAGTCAGCAGTGGCAACAGATTTAATTACGCCTTTATCAGTTCAGCAACTTACTACCGAAGAAATTAAAGCAAACCCAGGTGGTAGTTTTGACGTTTCAAGAGTTATTCAAACACTTCCCGGTGTGGGTACCAGCAGTGGTGGTGCATCAAGAAATGATATTATTATCAGAGGTGGTGCACCAAATGAAAATGTATATTATTTAGATGGCGTTGAAATTCCTATATTAAACCATTTTCAAACTCAAGGTAGTTCGGGAGGTGCTCAAGGAATATTGAACGTTTCTTTTATTGAAGATTTAAAATTGTCTTCGTCTGCCTTTGATGCAAGGTATGATAATGCTTTGGCTTCAACGTTTGTAATTAAACAACGTGATGGAAACAGAGAAAGGCTTTCGGGAAATGTTCGTATAAGCTTAACTGAAGCAGTAGCAACATTGGAAGGTCCGATAAAATCTAAAACAACCTTTTTATTATCAGCCAGAAAATCATATTTAGATTTACTTTTTAAAGCAATTGATTTACCTATCAGACCAAATTTTTATGATTTTCAATATAATGTCACGCATAAGTTAAATGATAAAACATCTTTTTCTGCAATTGGATTAGGTGCAATAGATAGATTCAAATTTGCACAAACTGAAAACAGCACACCTGAAAACATTTTTATAACCCGCTCCTTACCCTATATCAATCAATGGAATTACACAACAGGATTTATTCTTAATCAAAAAATCGAAAAGGGATTTTTGAATTTTATTGCAAGCCGAAATATGTTTGAAAACAGATTGGATAAGTTTGAAGATGAAAATCAAATCGAATCAAAAAGAACTTTCAAACTTAAATCACAGGAAATTGAAAATAAACTCAAGTTTGATTACAATAAGTATATAAACAATTGGAAAATAACTTTTGGGACAATGGCTCAATATGTAAAATACAATACTGATTTGTATAGTAAAGTAACTAACAGCATTTATGATAGTTTGGGGAATGAAACTATCCCTACACAATTTATAAAATTCAAAAGTGATATTGATTTTTTTAAATATGGATTGTTCGGACAGATTGCAAAAAATATTTTTGATGAAAAACTATTGGTTTCATTTGGTTTTAGAACAGACATGAATAATTTTATGAAAGATGGAAATAACCCTTTAAAAACTTTATCGCCTCGTCTTTCATTGGCTTATCATATCACTCAAGAATTCGACTTGACAGCTTCGATCGGAACGTATTATAAAATCCCAACCTATACTACACTTGGTTATAAAGATGCTAACGGTGATTTGGTAAATAAGTCAATGAAATATATTCAGTCAACTCATTATGTTTTAGGAACACAGTTTTTACCAACTGAAGCATTTATAGTTACCGTTGAAGGATTTTATAAAGATTATAACTTTTATCCTGTGTCAACATCAACAGGCGTTTCTTTAGCAAATCAAGGCGCAAATTTTGGTTCCATCGGTAGCGAAAAAATTAAAAGCACCGGTAAAGGAAATACCTATGGTTTTGAAGTTTTTGCTCAACAAAAGTTAGTCAAAAATATTTTTTATGTAGTTAGTTACACTTATGTAAGAAGTAAATTTTCAGGAGACGACAAAGTTTTAATTCCTTCATCATGGGATAATCAACATTTAATTTCGGCAACACTAGGACGTAAGTTTAAAAAAGGTTGGGAACTCGGCTTAAAGTATAGGTTTGCAGGTGGTTCACCATACACTCCTTATGATATGACCGTTTCTCAACAAACGTATTTGCTTCTTGGACAAGGCACACTTGACAATTCAAAACTAAATAGCCAAAGACTTATTGCATTTAATCAACTTGATTTAAGACTTGATAAAAAAATAAATTTCAGTGAAACAACTCTTGACATTTATCTTGATGTTCAGAATGTAATTGGCTTTAAAAATCAAAGTAATCCTGATTATACCTTTAAAAGAACTGCGGACAATAAAGGGTTTCAAACAACAGATGGAAAGGATGTTCAGCAAGATGGTTCTAATGCAATACCTATAATATTGCCAAACCCGAACGGAAGTATTGTACCAACATTAGGTTTAATTATTGAATTTTAGAAAGGATAATTTGAGTTGGTGTTTCATAACAATGAGTAATAGCGAATCGCACATTTTGCTCTTTGACGGAGTTTGTAATTTATGCAACAGCATTGTTCAATTCACAATAAAAAGAGACCCGAAAGGGAAATTTAAATTCGCTTCATTGCAGTCTGAAAGCGGACAAGCATTGCTTAAAAAGTTTGGCTTACCAACAGATGATTTTGACTCTTTCGTTTTTATCAACGGAGATAAATACTTACTTCAATCATCAGCAGGACTTCGTGTTCTAAAAGAGTTGGGAGGAGCTTGGAAACTGTTTTATGTTTTCATTATCTTTCCGAAACCATTGAGAGATTTTATTTATAACATGATTGCACAGACACGGTACAGAATATTTGGGAAACGGGATACTTGTATGACTCCGACACCAGACATCAAACTAAGATTTTTGCAATGACAACAGAAAAAACGGCAGGTAACAGCGGTTTGGCAAAAGTGACGGTTCAGTGCTTCGAAGAGACATTTGTGGTTAATCAAACATTGGTTCTCCGCATCAACATTTATGGTGAAAATCGCCACCTTCACCAAGCCCGAAAACGTTATGCCTCACCTTATGAACGACCGTAAACAAACTTACAGACAGAAATAAAATAATGGACCCCGAATGAGATCAGTAATTACAAATACAACAAACGACAATTTAAGAAACAAACTTAAATCGTTAGCTGCAAATATAGGTATATATTTATTTCAGCTTTATCTCTTGTTTTAATTTACAATAAAGCTAATTGCAACTCCACCACCAGGTGCAAGTTTAAGTTTTAATTTATCTTTACTCGAAACAGTTTTTTCTTCAATCAAATATGATTTTGGATTTTTCTTCCAATCTGCATCCGCACCATCTTTATAAATTGTAGCTTTATATTTTTTATCAACATCTAAAAAATTTAGCGCGATTGTTGTTTCCCTTTTATTTTCATCTGTGATTGAACCTAAAAACCAATTCTCACTATTTTTTCCTTTTCGTGCGATTGTAATAAAATCTCCAGGCTCAGCTTCTAAAATTTTTGAGTCATCCCAATCAACCGGTACATCTTTAATAAATTGAAACGCATCTAAATATCGATTGTAATTTTCCGGTAAATCTGCAGCCATTTGAAACGGTGAATAAATTGTTACATAAAGCGCAAGTTGTTTTGCAAGTGTTGTGTGAACTTGATTGGTTCTTCCCTTTTCATAAAAATCCATTTTAATTTCAAAAATTCCGGGAGTGTAATCCATTGGTCCACCAAGGAATCTTGTAAATGGTAAAATCGTTTCATGTTCCGGCGGATTTCCTTCGCTCCACGCATTAAATTCATTTCCACGCGCAGCTTCGTTTGCTAACCAATTTGGATATGTGCGATGTAATCCTGTTGGACGAACAGGCTCATGCGGATTAATCATAATTTTATGTTCGGCAGCTTTTTCTGCAACACGAGCATAGTGATTCACCATCCACTGCCCATCGTGATATTCGCCGCGTGGAATTATTCTTCCAACATATCCGGTTTTAACTGCGTTGTATCCATTCTCATTCATAAATTTAAATGCAGCATCAATTCTTCGTTCGTAATTTGAAACCGATGCGGAAGTTTCGTGATGCATAATTATTTCTACACCTTTTTCTTTTGCATATTTTTGTAATTCTTTAACATCAAAATCTGGATACGGAGTTACAAAATCAAAAACATCTTCCTTCCATTTTCCAAACCAATCTTCCCAACCAACATTCCAACCTTCAACAAGCACGCCATCAAATCCATGTTTCGCGGCAAAATCAATATAGCGTTTTGTGTTTTCTGTAGTTGCACCATGTTTTCCATTTGGTTTTAACGATTTCCAATCTGTAGTTTTTAGCGAAACATTTCCAACATCAGAGTAATTCCAACTCATTGTGCCAACATGCATTCCCCACCAAATTCCAACGTACTTCATTGGTTTAATCCAACTTGTATTTTCAATTTTCGATGGTTCGTTTAAATTCAAAATCATTTTGGATGATAAAAGTTCTCTCGCATCGTCGCTAACTAAAATTGTGCGCCACGGAGTTTTTGCCGGAGTTTGTAAATATGCTTTGTTCCCTTCTGCATCGGGAACGAGTATAGCTTTTGTGGAAAAATTTTTTTTGTTGATTTCTAAATTTAGTGCCGGGTAATTTATTAACGCTGCTTCAAAAATATTTACATACAAACCATTTTTAGTTTTCATCATTACCGGTGTTTGAACAATATTTTCTGCCAAATTCCAATTTGGAAATATTTCTCCCGTTCTTCTTCCAACCAACGCATTAACTTCACTTAAGTTTGAAGTGGTGTGAGAATATTCGTTTGTATCAAAATCTCCGGGAATATAATATGCTTTGTGGTCGCCGGTTAAATTAAATTCTGTCAGTTCATCCGACACAACAAAATGTTTTAAATTATCCTGTTCTGGAAATTCGTATCTAAAACCAACACCTTCATCAAATAAGCGGAATGTTAAAATAATTTTTCTTTCTTTTTCTTTTTTCTCGCTTAAATATATTTTGAGCTCGGAATAATTATTTCGGATTTCACTTACTTCCCCTAAAACTGGTTTCCAGGTTTCATTAACTTTTGATGATTCAACTTTTACAATTGTAAATCCTTTTTCAAACGAAGGTTGATCTATTAGTTTGAATCCCATTTTGCTTGGGAGTATTACACTTGTCTTCGCAAATTTTAGGTCGTATGTCGGCGCACCTTCAGCGGACAACCAAAATGATAATGCCAGCTTATTGTTTGGTGAATTTATAGTTTGACCAACCATAAACTGTGTAACAAAAATTAAAAGTAATATTTTTTTCATAATTTAGACTCCATTTGACTTCAAGTTTACATTAAATTTTTCTATTATAGAAGAAATATTTTAACATTATGAAAATAATTATTTTAATAATATCATTAATCCTTTCCCCTTTCGATTGCGTGGAGAAAAAAGATTTAGTTGAAATCGATACATCTCACGGAAAAATTATTGTTCAACTATTTCCCGATCTCGCACCGGTTACTGTAGAAAACTTTTATAAATATATTGATGCTCAAAAATTTAACAATTCTACTTTCTACCGCACTGTAACTGCTACTCCGGACAATCAGCCATTTAGCAATACAAAAATTAATGTAATTCAAGGTGGGATTGAAGATACTGCGCAAATGTTTCCACCGATAGTACACGAAACTACAAACATAACTGGATTGAAACATTTATCAGGAACAATTTCAATGGCACGTGATGAACCCGGAACTGCGAGTTCGGAATTTTTTATTTGTGTTCAAGATCAGCCTTCGCTGGATTTTGGCGGGAAAAGACACGGCGATGGAACTGGGTTTGCTGCTTTCGGAAAAGTTATTAAAGGAATGGAAGTTGTAAAATTAATTCACAAAGAAAAAAGAACTGAACAACGACTGAACCCACCGATTAAAATTAATTTTATCAAAAGAATAAATTAATTTTATTTTAAAATATTCATTATCCCCACTCGTATCATCATTACAGCAATCGCCGTCATTAGTAACGATGCGATTTTAGCAACGGCTCTTGAACCACCATTACCTAAATATTTTAATAATAAATCTGAATTGCGTAAAACTATTAATACAATAACTAAATTTAATATTAAAGATAAAATTGTTAGAAAATATCCAAACTGATCTGTAATTATCATAACAGAAGTTAATGCAGCCGGTCCCATAATTAACGGAATTCCTATCGGGACAATTCCCAATTCTTTTACTGGTGTGCGTTGTGTGTCTGAACTAAATAATAAATCGGTAATTGAAAGAACTAATAAAATAATTCCTCCTCCAATTCGAAAATCATTTTCTGTAATTCCCAGAAATTGGAAAATGAATTTCCCAGTTATTGTAAAAATTAATGCCAACGCTCCTGCGGTAAAAGTTGCATCTCTTATTAACTTTTTTTTGCGTGTTTGATCTAATTCGCGTGTCATCCCAATAAATATTGGAAGTATTCCCAATACATCAATTGCTACAAATATTGGAATGAATGTTAATCCAAAATTTTGAAATGTAACTTCTGCAAAGTTCATTTTAAGATATTTCTATTCCGGAAATTTTAAGTTCGTTAATAATTATTTTTACAATATCACTTTCCGGGATAAGCGCACGAACTCCGGAGTTTATAACTGCTTGATTTAATGTTCCCTTTTTTTCGGAAAGAAATAACCAAACAGAATATCCCAAACGGAATTGATCATTTTTTTCTCTCGTTGGAATTGTCTTAACGCTGTTGTATGCAATTTTTTCTAAAGAGTCAGCGTTAGATTTTTTTACTATTGATGGTTCTAAGGTTGCCATAATATTTCCTTTTATTTTTTGCGAACTTGTAAATATTTAATAATCCCAGGTAATATAGAAATAAAAATAATTAAGATTATTGTTAACTCAAGATTTTTTGCAACTGCAGGAACGGTTGCGCCGAGGAGATAACCGAGCCAGGTCATACTTGTTACCCATAAAATTCCACCTGTAAAATTATAAAATGCAAAATTTTTATATTTCATCATTCCAATCCCAGCAACAACGGGAGCAAAAGTTCTTGCAAATGGCATAAAGCGGGCAAGTACAATTGTAATGCCTCCGTATTTTTCATAAAATTCTTTTGTTTGAAGAAGATATTTTTTTTTGAAGAAACGTGAATCTTGGCGAGCATATAAAGCTTCGCCACTTTTTTTCCCGATGTAATATCCAACTGCATCCCCTATAATTGCCGCGGGAATTAAAAGTAGATTTAATGTATAAATATTAAACATTCCCTGCGAAGCGAAAAGACCGGCGGTGAATAATAAAGAATCTCCCGGAAGAAAAAATCCAATCAGTAATCCTGTTTCTGCAAATACCATTAATGTAATTCCGGAATATCCAGCCCAAATTACAAGCTCTTTTATGTTTGTGAGTTTTTCAAATAATTCAGTAATAATATTCATTCTTCTTTTTTAAAAAGTTGTGCTTAAAATAAATAACCCTGCAATAATTCTGTAAATAATAAAAATATAGGTTGTGTGGTTGCGTAAATATTTTAGTAAAAATTCTATCGAAAGATAACCAACAATTGCCGATGAAATAACTGCTACTAAAATTGAAGTTATGCCAAGTGTCGAAATGAATTGTTGCAACTCAATTAATTCCAGCAAACCACTTGCAGCTATTGCCGGAATGCTGAGCAGAAATGAGAATTTTGCAGCGTCTTCTCGTTTTAATCCGCAAAAAAGTGCTGCGGTAATTGTTGTGCCGGATCGTGATGAGCCGGGAATTAGCGCGATAGTTTGTGCGGTTCCAATTATTAAAGCATCCTTCCAATTTACATTTTCAATTGATTTATTTTTCTTCCCAAATTTTTCACCGAAAAATAATATTATTGCAAGCACAACTAAACTGATTCCAATTACTGTTAAATCTTTTGTAAATCCACCCTCAATAAATTTTTTAAATGCTAATCCAATTATTACAACTGGAATAGTTCCAATAATTATATACCATCCGAGTTTTGCATTTTGTGAACCAGTTGAAGATTTTTTCAAAAAGAAAAAGCCCTCTTTAAAAAAACTTTTTACTATTTCAAATAATTCTTTCCAAAAATAAATCAACACGGCAATTAAAGTTCCAAGTTGAATTACAGCGATTAATGCAGTCCACTCTTCTGGTTTATTATTTTTTATCAAATTCAAATACTTCCCGGCAAATGTTAAATGTGCAGTACTGCTGATTGGAATAAATTCTGTTAATCCTTGAATTATTCCGAGAATAAGTGCTTCTATAAAATTCATATTTTAAAATTTATTAATAAACTACTGTTGAAACAAAGTGTTCTATTGCAACTCGATTTAATTCTCTGGATATTTAATTTATGTATTTGAAACAAGTTGAACAATATATTCATTTTCTTGAACTGGAAAAAAATCTTGCGGTGAACTCAGTTGACAGTTATAAAAGAGATATTGAAAAGTATTGCAATTACCTTGAATTCAAACATATTTCGCAATTAAGTGGTGCAAAAGAAAGTACAATTTCGGAATTTATTACTCATTTAAAAAGATCCGGACTTGCTGCAAAAAGTATTGCCCGCTCAATTTCTGCAATTAAGGGATTGTATAAATTTATTCATAGCGAACAACTTATTAGTCACAATCCGACCGAAGCAATTGTTACGCCAAGACTTGGATTTCAAATTCCGGATGTGCTTTCAGTAATTGAAATTGAAAAAATTCTTAATGCACCAAAATTACATGGTCCGCAAAAAAATAATATTTGGATTCGGGATAATGCAATTTTAGAAACATTGTATGCAACAGGAATTCGAGTTTCGGAATTAGTTGGAATCCGTTTAAATGATATTGATAAAGAGGAACAATTAATTCGTGTAATGGGAAAAGGTTCGAAGGAGCGTTTGATTCCAATCGGAATACCAGCTCTAAAATCAATTGAAGAATATAAAAATAAAACTCGTTCTATTATTCTAAAAAAGAAAAAAGCGAATTTATTTCTTTTTCTTAATCAGCGAGGAAGTTCATTATCGCGAATGTCTGTTTGGAATATTGTCCAATTTTATTCTGCAAAAGCTGGGATTTCAAAACAAATTCATCCACATACATTTCGGCATTCGTTTGCAACACATTTATTAGAAGGTGGCGCCGATTTGAGAGCTGTGCAAGAAATGCTCGGACATAGCGACATTAATACAACGCAAATTTATACACACATCGACAGAGAACATTTAATTGCTGAACATCAAAAATATCATCCACGAAAATAATTATGACAACTCATAAAATAATAATTCTTGCCGAAGGAGCATTTAGTCCTTTAAAATCTAAAACTGCAAATGGCGCAATTGCATTTCTAACAAAAAATGTACTTGCTGTAATTGATAGTACTGTGGCTGGAAAAACTTCTCACGATATTTTAGGTTATGGTGGGAGTATTCCAATTGTTTCTACAATTGAAGAAGCGTTGAAATTTAATCCGACTGCATTATTAATTGGCATCGCGCCAGTTGGTGGAAGATTGCCTGATTCGTGGAGAAAAACAATTATAACTGCGCTTAAAAATAAAATTCATATTTTAAGTGGACTTCATACTTTTCTCGGAGATGATTCTGAATTCGCAAGTTTAGCAAAAATAAATAATGTTACAATTACCGATTGGAGAAAAATTCCAGAAGAATACGAAGTTGTTTCTCAGGGAAATTGGAAAACCAGAAAATCGAAAACAATTCTTTCTGTTGGAATGGATTGTAATATTGGAAAGATGACTACAACTTTACAAATTCATAATGAGTTTCTTAAAAGAGGATTGAATTCTGATTTTGTTGGAACTGGTCAAACGGGAATTATGATTTCCGGAAAAGGAATTGCAGTTGACTCTATTATAAGCGATTACATTGCAGGTTGTATTGAAAAGGAAATTGATAAATCAAATAATGAAGGGCATGATTATATTTTTGTAGAAGGACAAGGTTCACTTACACATCAGGGATATTCCGGAGTTACGCTTGGTTTAATTCACGGAACAATGCCAGATGCATTTATTCTTTGTCATCAACCGAAAAGAACGAAAGATGATTATAATATTCCACTCCCCGATATGAATCGTGTTATAAAGTTACATGAAGAAATTGTTGGGATTTTTAAAAAAACAAAAGTTGTTTGCGTTGGAATTAATTCTATTGGATTGACCGATGAGCAAAGTATGGAATCAGCTTTTAAAATTGAAAAAGAAACCGGCTTGCCTGCTATTGATACTTTCAGATTTGGTGGAGTAAAATTAGCAGATGCAATTTTAAATTATTTCCAAAAATAAATTTTAAATGACTTCACATTCAGCAACACTATTATACTGCGACGGCGCATGCTCCGGAAATCAGTTTTCAAAAAATAAAGGTGGGTGGGGAGCAGTAATAATAAATAGTGGATCCATAAAAGAATTTTCAGGAAATGCAAATAATACTTCAAACCAAAAGATGGAGTTGACTTCTTGTATTGAAGGATTAAAACGATTGAAGGATATAAAACATTCTGTTAAAGTTTTTTCGGATAGTGCATATTTAATTAACTGCATGAATGATAAATGGTATTTAAAGTGGCAGAAGAATGGTTGGATAAATGCAAAAAAAGAAAAAATAGCAAATAAAGATTTATGGGTAGAACTATTAAAACTTATTTCAGAAAAAAATATTTCATTTCACAAAGTTGAAGGACATTCCGGAGATAAGTGGAATGAACTTGCAAACGATTTAGCACAAAAAGCACAACAGAATTGAACAACACTTTTAATTACCAAAACAACGAACTTTTTTGCGAAGGAGTAAATCTTTCAGCAATAGCAAATAAAATTGGCACGCCAACTTACGTTTATAGTAAAATGGGAATGCTTGAAAGTTACAGAGAATTTGAAAATGCATTTTTGCCATTAAATAAAATGGTCTGCTATTCTGTAAAGGCAAATTCAAATATTTCAGTTATAAAATTATTTTCAGATGCCGGCGCAGGAATCGATTGTAATTCAGGAGGAGAATTATTCAGAGCACTTAAATCCGGAGTTAACTCTTCGAAAATAATTTTTACAGGTGTTGGTAAAACAGATGAAGAAATAAAATTTGCCTTGGAAAATAAAGTTATGATGTTGAAAGTCGAATCGTTTCAGGAACTTGAAACTATTAACCGAATTGCAAATGAAATGCAGTTGGTTGCACCAATTGCTATTCGTTTAAATCCTGATGTTGACGCAAAAACTCATCCATATATTTCAACAGGACTTGCAGAAAATAAATTTGGAATCGATATTAACGAAGGGCAAAAAGCTTTTCAATTTGCAACCTCCCTTTCCAATCTTAAAGTAGTGGGAGTTGATATGCACATTGGTTCGCAAATAACTTCTCCGCTTCCGTATGTTGATGCAATAAAAAAAGTATTTTCTTTTATAAATGAATTATCTAAAATCGGTATTTCAATTGAACATTGTGATATTGGCGGTGGTTTTGGAATTGATTATGATGAAGAAAAAAATATTGATATTTCCATTTTTGCAAAAGAACTACTTCCTTTGCTTCAACAATTTTCCGGAAAAATAATTTTTGAACCGGGAAGATTTCTTACCGCGAATTCAGGAGTTCTACTTACAAAAGTTTTGTATACAAAGTCGAATAATAAAAAAGATTTCGTAATTGTTGATTCAGCAATGAACGATTTAATTCGCCCGACATTATACAATGCTCAACATGAAATTAAACATCTTAAGCAAGGTGATAAAAAGAAAGTAACAGTCGATTTAGTTGGTCCTGTTTGTGAGTCGTCAGATTTTATACGGAAAAATTATTCTCTTCCGATATGTACACAAAATGATTTATTAGCAATTATGTCAGTTGGCGCTTACGGGTTTGTAATGAGCTCAAATTATAATTCAAGAAGACGTGCTGCCGAAGTTTTAGTTGATGGAAATAATTTTAAAATAATTCGGAATAGAGAATCTTTTGAAGATTTAATTAATGGGGAAATAATTTAGAAAAATTATTTTATTAACGAACTCATACTATCTACTTCTTCAATTGCCCAATCTATAATAATTTTTCTTTGTTCTTCGGTAAGATCTGCTTCGGGATGTAACCACAAATAACTTTTTAATGGCATCTCATGATTACTTACAAATTCTTTAATCTCAGCAAGTTTATTTAATTTTCTTCCTGCTTTATAAGTTTTCCATTTAGAAAAATTTAAATGTTTCCTTGCATCATTAACATGTCCTATTGTAAAATGGGAAGCAATAGGAACATATGTGTACCAAACCCATTTTGTTTCATTTGAATGGCAATCAAAACAGGATGCTCGTAAAAGTGATTTTACTGTGTCTGTAATTGTTAATGTTGAATTAATAATATTATCAGAAGGATCACTTTTTGGATTTGACTTTTCGGGCTGTGTTGCGAATAATACAACTATAATAAAAATTGCAATTATTTTTATTGGGTGTTTTCGCATTTATAATAGATGATTTAAATAATATAATTATTTATTTAGTGAGTTCAAGTTTTTAGAATAGCTTTTTGAATTTAATCTCCGATAAATTTTTGTAAGTACCCTTAATACTTACTATTTTCATTTTTAATATGGTTGTAAAACTCGCTCTTGAGAATGGAACAGTTTTTACTGGAACAGGTTTTGGTTCTGAGGGTGAGATTTTTGGGGAAGTTGTTTTTAATACAAGCATTACAGGCTATCAGGAAATTTTAACCGATCCTTCTTACGCTGGGCAAATTGTAACTATGACTTACCCTCTAATTGGAAATTATGGTGTCAACTTGGATGATGTTGAATCTGTTAAACCACAAGTTTCAGGTTTTATTGTTCGCGAATATTTTGATTTTTATAGTAACTGGCGCGCCAATTCGAGTTTAGGTGAATGGTTGAAAAAAAATAATATTATTGCCATTCAAGGCATTGATACACGAATGCTTACAAAAATGATTCGCACGCAGGGTGCAATGCGAGGGATTTTATCTACAATCGAACTTGACGATAATAAATTAATTGAAAAAGTAAAATCATCTTCTTCGATGTCCGGTAGTGATTTAGCAAAAGTTGTAACTTGCCAAAAACCTTATAAATGGGATGAAGTTGATAAAACTATTTTTGCACTTCCTTCAAAACTAAATAAAAATAATGGTGAGAAATTTAAAGTTGTCGTTTACGATTATGGAGTGAAACAAAATATACTTCGGCGCCTTACAAGTTATGGTTGTGATTTAACTGTAGTTCCTGCATCATTCACCGCAGAAGAAGTTTTAAATTTTAATCCCGATGGAATTTTTCTTTCAAATGGTCCGGGTGATCCTGAAGCTGTGAAGTACGCAATTTTAAATATTAAAAAACTAATTGGCAAGAAACCAATTTTCGGAATTTGTCTCGGCCATCAATTACTTGCATTGGCTTTGGGTGGGAAAACTTATAAATTAAAATTTGGTCACAGAGGTGCAAATCATCCCGTAAAAAATTTAATTACAAGTGAAATTGAAATTACTTCTCAAAATCATGGCTTCGCAGTTGATTGGGAATCGATGGACAAATCAAAAATTGAACTAACACATATTAACTTAAACGACAAAACTGTTGAAGGATTTCAACATAAAGAATTACCAATTTTTTGCGTGCAATATCATCCCGAAGCATCTCCCGGACCTCATGATAGTGATTATCTTTTTGCTAACTTTGTATCACTAATGAAACAAGAAGTCCATTCAACTTAGAATTCCTTTTTCATAATTAATCTTATTTAAAATATGAAACATTTTCGAATACAAATTCTTCTTTTAATAATAATATCTGCACACTCTCTTTTTTCATTTAGCTTTCAAGAGTCAGATAAAAATAATCCAACTCCTCCATCTGTATTAATTTCAAAAGAGATTTTAACTCCAAAACTTGATGGATTGGTTATTGATGATCCCGCTTACTTTAATTCAAAAGTTTTAAATCAATTTTGGCAAACCACACCGAATGAAGGAACTTCTTCATCTGAAAATACAGAAGTCCGATTACTTTATACTGAAGACACTTTATATGTTGGTGTAATTTGTTTTGATCGTGAACCGGAAAAAATTATTGCTTCCGAAAAAAAACGTGATGGTATTCTCGATGAAACTGATGCGTTCCAAATTATACTCGATACTTTTAATGATAAACAAAATGGATTTATTTTTGGGACAAATCCTGTTGGATTGGAATACGATGCACAAGTTACTAACGAAGGTGAAATCAGCGCGGTAGCAAGAAGAAGTGGATCAACCGGAGGATTTAATTTAAATTGGGACGCTTCATGGATTGTTAAAACTTCTATTGGTAATTACGGTTGGAGTGCTGAATTTGCAATTCCATTTAAAACACTCCGTTACACTTCCGGCAAAAATCAAGAATGGGGATTAAATTTTCAAAGGAATATTCGTCGACATAAAGAAATTTCGTATTGGTCAAAACTTCCTCGACAATTTAATTTAAATCGCGTTTCACTTGCAGGCACACTTCACGGTCTCGAAATAAAAACTCCTCAAAACTTAAAATTAATTCCATATGCTTTGGGAAAAAGTCGATCTACAATTCCTCAATCAGCTATAAAAAATAATGGCGATGGTGGGATTGATATAAAATATAGTATCACTCCAAGTATCACACTTGACGCAACTTACAATACAGATTTTGCTCAAGTTGAAGTAGATGAACAGCAGGTTAATCTCGATCGATTCGATTTATTCTTTCCTGAAAAACGACCGTTTTTTCTTGAAAATGCAGGGTTTTTCGATGTCGGAAGTCCTGGCGAAGTTGAATTTTTCTTTAGTCGTAGAATAGGTATTGCTTCATCCGGAACTGCGGTTCCAATTGTTGTTGGTGGTCGCCTCACCGGAAAAATTGGTACTACAAATTTTGGACTATTGAATATGCAAACTAGTTCTGTTGGTGAATCAATTCCAGATAATAATTTTTCTGTTATTAGAGTTAGTGAGAATTTACCAAACAGATCTAATATTGGATTTCTTGCGGTCAATCGGCAAGCAACTGGAAATTCTGAGGAAGATAATTTTAACCGATTAGTTGCTGTTGATGGAAAATTAGGAATTGGTTTGAATACACAACTTTCCGCTTATGCAGGAAAAACTATATCTCCAAATATTTCTGGAGATCAACATGCATTCCGAGTTGGAATGATGCATAACTCTGAAGAATGGATGCTTGAAAATTTTTATACTGAAGTTGCGCATGCTTTTAATCCCGAAGTTGGTTTCTTAAAAAGAAATGGATACAGAAAGTTTGAAACTTTAATTTATCATCGTTATCGTCCTGAGAATTTTTTTTCGTTGCATGAACTTCGCCCTCATATTGCATATCGTACATTTTGGGATATGAAAACTGGATTTTTGGAATCTGCTACTCTTCATATCGATAACCATTGGGAATTTAAAAATGGTCATGAATTTCACACTGGAATAAATATTATAAGAGAAGGAGTTGAAAGTCAATATCTGATTTATAATGATGGAAATAAAAATGTTTACGTCCCAGCTGGAAGCTATAATCAAATGGAAGCCGCATTTGTATTAATGACAAATCAAGGATCACCACTGAGCTTTAATATAATGTCAAATATTGGTGAATATTTTGGTGGGTCAAGGATTTCTGCAAATCCATCTTTAAGATATCGCGCAAGTGAAAATATAACTTTAGCAATCAGCAGCTCATACAACAAAATTAAATTACCAGGTGGAAATTTTACAACAAATGTTTTGCGTGGGAGAATGCAATATTATTTTACTCCTCACATGTTTGTTCAGGGACTTCTTCAATACAATGATGTAACAAAAGAATTTTCTACAAATGCCAGATTTGGCTGGCTCGATTTTGCAAATACAGGATTATATGTAGTATTTAATGAGCTTTATGATGAAAATGCAATTGTTCCTGGTCGTCAAAATAGAAGTGTTATTATTAAATACAGCTATCTTTTTGATGTATTGAAATAATTCTACGAACGATTTCCCCAATTAGGTTTTCTTTTTTCCAAAAAAGCATTTATTCCTTCAGATGCTTCTGTTGAAGTTCGAATAATTTTATGAAGTTCGAGAGCTTTTTTAATATCATCGGTTAGTTGCGTTGGTGAAAGTTTATTAATAAATTTTTTTGTAGTTACAATTGAATTTGTCCCGCCAAGTAATATTTGTTGTGCATAAGAAATTGTAGTTTGTTTAAGCTGTGAATGTTCAACAACTTTATTAATTAATCCAATTTGTAACGCACGATTTGCGTCGATCATATCTGCAGTAAAAAGTAATTCCCTTGTAATTCTTTCTCCAACTTGTCTAATTAAAAAAGTCATAACAAGTGCAGCAACAATTCCTCTTCGAACTTCGGGATAACCAAATTTTGCTTCAGTTGATGCAATTGCAATATCGCAAGCTGTGATTAATCCGCAACCACCAGCAATTGCAGCTCCTTGAATCGCAACAATTGTAACAAGTGGTGTTTGATAAAATGCGAGCAATGCATCTGTTAAATGATGCGCAGACTCTTCTGCTTTTTCAAAATTTGATGCTTCTTGTAAATCCAATCCGGCACAAAATAAATTTCCTATTCCATTTATAATTAATACACGTTGAGATTTATCTTCTTCTAATTTATTTAATGCTGTTTTTAATTCTTTTAACAATTGAATGTTAAGTGCATTCTTTTTTTCGGGACGGTTTAATGTAATTGAACTAACACCTTCCTGAATTTTATTTACTACTATGAATGTATATGCCGACATAATTTTTCCTGTTATTTAATAAATAATTCTGCTTCTTTCAAAAGCTCATCTGGGATTTCAATTTTCATTTCCAAAAATGCTTGCCCTAATGCTTTTCCCTGTGAGTCAATTCTAAGCGACCGACTTCCTCCGCCATCTAAAATTCCTTCTAAAACAAAATTGAACGCGAGTAAATTATGCAACTCATATCTAATTACTTTTGTAACCGGGAACTTCAAAAAAAATAATTTAACAATTTTCACAGTTAACGTTTTGTGTAAAAATAAATAGCCATTTTCGGTAAAAGCAATAACTCCAATATTGCACGAACTTCCTTTATCTCCGCTTCTTCCGTAAGTAATTTTTCTCAATGGCTGCAAGCTCATATTCAAACTGAATGCAATGAAACTTCTTTTGATAAAAGTTGGCGGTCGATCAAACAAGGCCAATAACTATAAATTGGTTTTACTTTTGGTCGGCCAGAAGTATATCCTGTAACACCTTGCGGACCACTTGTTACTAGTGGTGCAATTTCTTTTGAAAAATATTCAAGTGATTCTTTTTTTTGATCTGCTGCTGCAACTCGAAGCATACATTCTTTTAAATCTTTTGGTGATTCAAAAAGATGTGGCACAATACCTCCTGCGCCAATGCATTCAATGTTTGTTCGGGATAGTTTGAAACCAGCATTTGAAACTCGTTTGAAAATTAATTCGGCAACTGCTTTTCCTTTTTCTTCTGCGCGATCACCAAAAATTCCAAGTGTTGCTTCGCACTTCCAACCATCTTTGTAAGTTGCACTAACTTTTAATGTTGATGGGGGTGCTGTTCCAATTGCTCCAGAAACTTTTACACGATTATTTTTTTCGTCTGTAACTTTTAAATTCAAGAATGAAACATTTACATCCGGAGAAATATATTTTGAAGGATCACTAATTTCATAAACTAATTGTTCCTTTACGGTTCTTTCCGAAACTTCTCCACTAGTATTTTTTGGTTTTGTAATTACACAACCTCCATCTTCATAAATTTCTGCGATCGGAAAACCAAAATCATTTTTTTTCGAAAGAGAAAGCCAGTGTGTTGAAATTCCGCCTGTAACTTGCGAACCACATTCTATTAAATGTCCTGCAACTGTTGCGCCGGCTAATTTATCGTAATCATTCCAATTCCATCCAAAATGGTAAACTGCCGGACCAACTGTAATACTCGGATCTGCAGTTCTGCCAGTTATAATAATATCAGCACCCGCACTTAATAATTCGGAGATTTGTTCTCCACCAAAATATGCATTTGCAGTTACCAACGAATCCGAAATTGTTGAAAGTGATTTTCCGGTTTCTAGATTTTTGTAAAGTTTATTTTTTAACGATTTTTTTAAAATTGATAACACATCATCTCCGGCAAGAACACCAATTTTTAATTTTGTCATTCCCTCTTTTCGAAGAACTTGCAAGCATTGCTCAGTACACGCGCTTGGATTCATTCCGCCGGCATTTGTAATAATTTTTACTTTCGAACCTTTTTTCCAAAATGGAATAAGTGAACGAACAACATCGACAAAATCCTTTGCGTAGCCAGTTGATTTATCTTTTTCTTTTTGAATTGCCATTATGGAAAGGGAAACTTCTGCGAGATAATCGAGAGTTATAAAATCAATTTTTGGATCGAGTCGTAAAAGATTTGCTGCGGCATTTGGCCGATCTCCCCAAAATCCTTGAGCGTTAGCAATTCGAACTGGCTGTTTCATTTAAACTTGGAGAACTCCAGTGTGAAATTTTCTTTCTGTAAATGGTGTTCGTTTTACAAGTTGCAAAATGTAACTTAAAATTTCTCTAGTTTGATGTGGTGGTATAATTGCATCAACCCAACCGCGCGCTGCTCCAAAACGAATATCCATTTGCTGTTCGTAAGATTTTTTTACTGCTTCTTTTTGTTTTAACGCATCTTCTTTTTTTAAAGAATCGTTTTTTCGTTCCGCACTTTTTTGTTGAATTGTAAAAATTGTTTCGCTTGCTTGCTCGGCTCCCATTACTGCATATTTAGTATTTGGCCAAGCAAAAATAAAATGAGGATCGTAAGCTCTTCCACATAAAGCGTAATGTCCGGCTCCAAATGAATTTCCAATTATAATAGAAATCTTTGGGACAACTGAATTGCTAATTGCATTTACAACTTTCGCACCACTTTTAATTATTCCGGATTGTTCAGCTTCACGACCAACCATGAATCCGACAACGTCTTGTAAAAATAAAATTGGAATTTTCATTTGATTGCAATCCATAATAAATCGCGCTGTTTTGTCTGCGCTATCTTTATAAATAACTCCACCGATTTCAATTTTCCCGGAAATAGTTTTAGTTGGCTTTCTTTGATTTGCAACTATCCCAATTGCTTCTCCATTAATTTTGGCAAACATCGTAATCATTGTTTTACCGAAATCCATTTTATATTCTTCTGCGGAATCTTTATCAACTATACAGGAAATAATATCACGCATATCATACCCCGAAGCAGTTTCATTTATAATAGAGTAAACATCTTCAACATTTCGTTGCGGAGAAGATGTTGTCGAAAAATCCCAATCGCTATTTTGCGGAAGTAAGTCAACTAATTTTCGCAAACGATTTAAACAGGATTGATCGTTTTCTTCTACAAAATCTACTGTGCCACTAATCGAAGCGTGCATTTGCGCGCCTCCAAGTTCTTCAGTTTCAACAACCTGACCGATTGCCGCTTTTACCAAAGCTGGTCCTGCAAGATAAAGTCCGCTTCCTTTTGTCATTAATAATTTGTCGCAAAGAACCGGTAAATAACCTCCACCGGCAATGCAATTTCCCATAATTGCTGAAAATTGTGGAATTCCATTTGCAGATAAAATAGCGTTGTTGCGAAATATTCTTCCGAAGTCATCTTCGTCGGGAAATATTTCATCTTGTAGTGGAAGAAAAACTCCCGATGAATCAACTAAGTATAAAATTGGAAGTCGATTTTCGTAAGCGATGCGCTGAGCGCGTAAAGTTTTTTTTATTGATTGCGGAAACATTGCTCCCGCTTTTACAGTTGCATCGTTTGCAATTATCATACAAACTCTTCCGGAAACTTTTCCGATTAAAGTTACAACTCCAGCTGCCGGGAAATCTCCCCACTCTTTATACATTTCATAACCTGCCCAAAGTCCAAGTTCAAATGTTGGAGAATTTTTATCTAGTAAAAGTGAAAGTCTTTCACGAACAGGAAGCCTTCCGTGTTTGCGTTGTCTTTCTTGTCCAGACGCTCCCCCTCCTTGTCGCAATATTTCTTCTTGTGCGAGAATTTCTTCTGTCTTTTTTTTAAGAATATTTTTTTCCGATGTCATATTTTTTTTAATCCAGTAATTGAATCTGAAACTTTTTCAATCATTTTATCATTATTATTTTTTAATCCAAAAAGATTTTCTTCAACTTGGTTAATTGCATAATTACAATAAAGTTTTGCAGATTCAATATCGTTTTTTAAAGTTGGCACAACTTTATTCCCAAGTGAAATATCATAATCAATTTTTGATATTACTGCACTCATAGAATACAAAGCCATTGCACAAGTTGCTAATCGATCTAAAATTAATTGTTTTTCAACTATCCCTTCTTTGTGTTTTGCAATCATTCCGAGAAGTGCAAATCCAAATTTTCTTGTTGTCATTACAAGATTTCTAGATTCAACAGAAAATAACTTTGACTTAATTGGAATATTATTTGTAGCAAATCTTTTGACAAATTTATTTACAAAACTAATTACTTTTTTATATTTTATTTTTGGTGAACTAAAAAATGTTTTTAAATCTAAAAGTTCTAACCCAACTTCGCGAACACCAACTGCACCGATGAAAACTCTCATAACTTCATTGGAGCCTTCGCCAATCAAATTAAGTCTGGAATCGCGCATCATTCTTTCAAAAGGTCGGTCTGTAAAAAATGAACGGCCTCCTAAAATTTGCATTGCATCGTACAAAATTTGCCATTGAGAGTCGCTCGCAAAAACTTTCAGCATTGCCGATTCTAACATTATATCTTCAACACCACTATCGAGTAACCCGGCTGTTAAATAAGTTGTAGCATCTGTTGCATAAGTTAATGCAGACATCATCGCTACTTTTTTCTTCACCATTGTAAAAGTTCCAAGTGAACGATTAAATTGTTTCCGCTCGATTGCGTGTTTAATTGCAAGTTCTGTAATAACTTTTGCTGAACCAGTACAAGTTGCACCAAAAGTTGTTCTGCCATAATCGAGAACGGTTAAACAAACTTTTAATCCTCCACCTTTTGGACCTAAAATATTTTCTGCCGGGACATCCATATTTTTAAATTCTAGATTTGTAGTTTTGGTGCCACGCATTCCAAGTTTTTCTAAAGATGGATTTGTAATTTTAAATCCCGGCATATCGGGAGTAACAAGAAATGCAGTTATTTTTTTTTCAATTCCATTTTTAGTTTGAACATTTGTTTGAGCCATTACAGTTAAAACATTCGCAATACTTCCGTTGGTTGTCCATTGTTTTTTGCCGTTTATTCTGTAAACATTTTTTTTGGGAAAATAAACTGCAGTTGTTTCCACACCACCTGCATCGGAACCAGCATTTGGTTCTGTTAGTGAGAATGCAGCAATTTGTTCACCTCTTGCAAGCGGGATTAACCATTTCTTTTTTTGTTCATCTGTTCCAAAAAGAAGCAATGCTTTTAAACCAATACTTTGATGTGCGTTTAAAAAAAGTGCGGTTGAACCACACTTCATCGCAATTAATTCGGCAGACTTACAATATGCATATTGCGACATACCGAGCCCGCCATATTTTTTTGGAATTGTCATTCCGAGCACTCCAAGTTTTGCTAATCCTTCAATTACCGATTTTGGAATGTCAGCATTTCTATCAATCCAATCAGCATCAATTTTAGTATCTACAAATGTTTTTACTTTTTTTAGAAATTGATCCTCTAATTTTTTTTGTCTTGAGTTAACCTGTGGAAATGGAAATATATGTTCGCCTGCAACTAAACCATAATAAAGTTCTTTTGCATAACTTGGTTTTTTGGATTGACTTGAAAGAAGTTCTTCAGCTAGCTGGCGTTGTTGGTCTTCCATAATAATGTAGTTAATTTAGGAAAACTAAAACGAACTTGAAAATATTCTTGCCTAACAATTTATTGAAGTAATTTTATTACTTGTGTATATTCATATATGGAATTCAAAATAAAGAAGAAGATTTTACTAGTTGGAGATAGAGTTTTAATTTCTCCAGAAAAAGAGATGGATAAATCGAGGCATGGTTTATATTTGCCGCCGAGTGTAAAGGAAAAAGAAAAAGTTCAAGGTGGATATATTGTGAGAATTGGTCCAGGTTATCCAATTGTAAATCCAAATTATCTTGATCAGGAATCGTGGGTAACAACTCCGAAAGATCCTGTAAAATATATTCCGTTACAGGCTGAAGAGGGAGATTATATTTTATTTTTACGCGATACTGCAATTGAAATTGAATTTGAAGAACAGAAATATTTAATAATTCAGCAATCATCTATTTTGTTACTGATTCGTAACGAATCAATTCCGGATTTTTCTTCTACTACAAAATGACTTCACAAAAAGAGGATTTTTTTATTTTTTCAAAACCAAACATTCACCAACAAATAAAAACTGCTCCATTCAAACAGGGATTTTTTACGATAAAGTTTTATACAGTAGATGGAATATTTAGCAAAGTACCGACTAAAACATTATCTGAATTTTATCTTTATCCAAGTGGTGGAACTTTGCGCGATTCAACTTTTAATTTAATTTTTTACGATTCACAATTTGACACATACCGTGGTTTTGAACCACCCAACTCCGAAATAATATGAAACCTGAAGATATTCTTGAAAGTATATCGGGAGGATTTTTTGCTCTCGACAAAAATTTAATATTCACTTATTGGAATCGTTCCGCAGAAATTGGAACACAATATTTGCGCGCTGATGTTTTAGGAAAACATGTTTTTGATATTTTCCCAAATGCAGAGAATGATGAACTTGGAAAAAAATATAAACTTGCGTTAGAAACACAATCGTATCAGACAATCCAAACATATAATAGAGATGCAAATATGGAGGCGTGGTACGATATTAGAATTTATCCAACAGAAAATGGATTATCGGTATTTTTTCAAGATATAACTTCGCAGAGATTGGAAGAACAACAGCGTGCAACATTGTTGCAACTTTCAAAAATAATAAGTGAAACAAAGCAAGTTGAAGATCTTTGTTTGGCTTCGGTTAAATTAATTTCTTCAACTTTCAGACTCGAAAATGAAGATGTGTTACTTTTTCAATTTCAGAAAGAAGAAAATCAAATTTCCCTTTTTGCTCCATCATTATTGGAAGCTAAATTAACTAACGAAGAATCAATTCTTCCGTTAGATCAAATTCAACAAACTGTAGTTGCAGATTCAATCTCTTCGAGAACAACTATTTTGAGTGAAGATTTAGCACGTTCAATCAGATTCACATTATCTCCTGCAAGTTCAGTCTCAACAAAAATAAAATCTATTTTTGCGATACCAATTATAATAGAAAATGAAACTTTCGGAATAATTGAATTAACAATTGATTTAAATAAACAACTTGCAGAAAGATACACGTCGTTTCTTACTTTATTTATAAATGAATTAACTTTAGCAATTCACCGTAGACAACTGCTTGATGAATTGCGAAGAAAAAATATTGATCTCGAAATTCAACGACAGCAAACTGTTGAAGCAAATGAAACTTTAAAAAGATTTTTAGCATTCTTCAGTCACGAACTTCGTTCGCCTTTGACTTCGATAAATGGATTTTCGGAATTGCTGATTGAACAAGCTTCATCAATTCAACCTGAAAAAATTAAAGAGTATGCCGACACTATTAATTTAAGTGGCGAACATTTATTGTTATTGATAAACGACATTCTTGATTTATCTAAACTTGAAGCTGGAAAAATGATTCTTCATTACGAAAATGTTGCAGTTAAAGATTTTTTTCAATCCGTTCACAAAGTTCTTCAACCGGCGCTACAGAAAAAAAATCTTACTCTGCACATTATAATTGACGATGAAGTTGAGTTAATAACAATTGATCAGCTTCGGTTTAAACAAGTAATGTTAAATTTGGTTGGTAATGCAATTAAATTTAGTTACGAAGGGAATGTAATTTCAGCTTCAGTTAAACGAATAAATAATTCGATTCAGTTTTTTATTAAAGATTCCGGAATGGGAATTAGAAATGACGAACTTTCAAAATTATTTAAACCATTTGTTCAAACAACAACTTCCAATCACGAAGGTTCGGGACTTGGATTAGCAATTTCAAAAAAAATTGTTGAACTGCACGGTGGTTCAATTTCGGCAACAAGTATTTGGCAAGAAGGAACTACTTTACTTGTAAGATTGCCAATGCTTGTAAACGCAGAAGATGGAATTGTAAATCCATTTGAAAGTATTTCTACTGCATTAAATAATTTATCTCACGGAAAAAAAGTTTTAATTGTAGAAGATAAAATTCACGCAAGGCAATTGCTCACAACTTATATTAAAGGTGCAGGTTATACAGTTGAAATTGCAATTAATGGTGTTGAGGCAATTGAAAAAGCAAAAACTTGGAAGCCCGATTTAATTACACTTGATATTTTACTTCCCATAAAAGATGGTTGGCAGGTGTTGAAGGAATTAAAAGAACATCCATTTTGTAAAGATATTCCAATTGTAATTGTCTCAATGGTTGATGAACCGAATCTTGCATTTAGTCTTGGCGCAAAAGAATATTTAGTAAAACCAATTCAGAAAGAAAAATTAATTTCATCAATCCGTTCACTTCTTACAACTTATTCTTCTACAAAACATATTAAAGTATTATTAATTGATGATGATAAATCGATAACTGATTTGCTCTCTGTAATTTTAGAAGCCGAAGGTTGCGATGTTATAGTTTCTCACGAAGGTAAAACTGGATTAGAGTTGGCAAAAAACGAACAGCCAAATTTAATAATTCTGGATTTAACAATGCCAGAAATGTCGGGATTTGAAGTTGCACACGAATTAAAAAAACAACAATCCACAATGCACATACCAATAATTATTATGACTGGAAATGAAATTAATGATGATATGAAAGAAAAGCTGGAAGGGTTTGTAGTAAAGTTAATGAGCAAATCGGGATTCACTAAAAAAGATTTGCTAAAAGAGATAACAACTATTGACAATAAACAGGATTAATTTTTTATCGTTTTAATGATTGTATGTAGCAATAACAAACATTAATTTCAAAGTAGAAATTTTATGAAAAAATATTCGATCCTATTCTTTCTGATTTTCACTGCAGTGCTTTTTGCGCAAGAAGAAACACAAATTCCATTTGATAAAAAATCAAACTTAATGGAAATAACTTCCAAGTCCCTTTTTGATTCTCTCGGCAAATCTTTTCATCCCAACTTCCAAAAAATACTTTTATTTCAAAGTGGTGAATCTTTTGTTCTGGAAATTTATTTTAATATTGATGGAAAATTGCAAAGGAAAAGACAAGTTTTATCAAATGAAGAATATTTAAAATTAGTTGAACAAGTTGAAAAAAGTTCTGCAACACAACAAAAATTTGGAAAAACTGAAAATAGAGAAGATTTAAGATGGGATTTTGTAATCGATCAAACTGCGCTTGCACAATATCATTCATTTGCATGGCAAGATGTACTAAATATAGACGCTCCTATTTTCCTTTTAGTTTCAGGAAGTAGTTATTTTGTTGTCGATAATATCGCATCAAAATTAGAATTGAATCGTTTTAATGTTTTAAATATGAGACAAGCACATATTAATGGTTTAACTCAAGGTTTTATTTTAGGGACAATGTTAAGTGATATAAAATTATTTGAAGGTGAAACAGAAACTGTAACTAATTATTATGATGGATCTGAAGAAGAACGATTAATATCTTGGCCTCCACCTTGGGTGCAAATTGCATTATTGTTAAGTAGCGGTTTAGGTATTTATAATACTTATGATACTTATAACGATACAAAAATAGAAACCAATCCAGGTTTATATACATTAACAAAAAGTATTGAACTTTATTCTCTTTCAACTTTACCTCTTTTAGCTTTAACAATATTACCTGACAAAACACTTGAGAGTTTAGATAAAGCAACTTTTTGGAGTACCCTTTCACTTGTACCAAGTTTAACTGCAAGATATTGGGTACCAAAATATTTTTCAGATTATTCTTTTACTGTAGGCGATGCTATGATTGCGGAAAATATTATGATTTATACATTTGCAACTGGCGCACTTTCTTTAAATATATTCAATACAGATAGTAGGTTTTTTTATTATGGAATTCTTACTGCTTCAGAGATTGCCGGATTATATTTTGGTACAAATTATGCAAATGGTAAAAATTTCACTTATAAAGACTCAAGACATGTTTCTACTTTTGCGGTTGCAGGTGCTACTGCTGGCATAGGACTTTCTGCGGTACTAGGTGGTGATTTTGATACCGGAATAAAATTATTATCGGCATTAACAATTGCCGGCTTATGGGGTGGTTTTGCGTACGGTATTAATACTTTAGAAAATGAAAATACAAGTTATTTATTTCCGGAGAACTTTCAACTTTCAATTCATCCAGAATTATTAGTTGCAAGTAATTCATTAAATCAAATTAGCCGCAAACCAATACACATTCCTATTATTCAATTAAAATATAATTGGTAGAAGTTCTCTTTTGAAGAAGTCCTAATTTTCAGTATTTTGGTCTTCCTTCGGGGAGTAGCTCAGCCCGGCTAGAGCGCTTGCTTTGGGAGCAAGAAGTCGCAGGTTCGAATCCTGTTTCCCCGACAAATGAGTTTATCTCATGAATATGAAATTAAATCCACGGTTACACAAAACTTCCTCACGGAAGAAGGACCATGTTCTGCTAACCGTGAAAAAGGATGTCAAATTCAAAGAAAAGACTAATCACTTTGAAAAGTGGGAGTTTTGCCATAATGCATTACCTGAAATCAATTTTTCTGAAATAGACACAACAACAGTATTTCTTCACAAAGAACTCTCCTTCCCATTTTTAATTTCTTGTATGACCGGCGGCTATAAAGAAGCAAAGTTAATTAACAGGCAATTGGCTGAAGTTTGCGAAGAAAAAAAAATTGCGCTCGGCGTTGGAAGTCAGCGACAAGCTTTAGAAAATTCTGATTATCATTCTTCATTTAGTATTGTTAGAAAAGCTGCGCCAACAATTCCCATTATCGGAAATATCGGCGCATCGGAAGTTGCACAATTAAGAGATACTTCATCAATTCAAAAATTAGCCGATATGATTCAAGCAAACGCTTTTGCAATTCATTTAAATCCATTACAAGAATTAATTCAGCCAGAAGGAAGTACAAATTTCCGTGGTGTTTTAAATGGAATTGAAAAATTAGTTAACAAACTTTCAATCCCGGTAATTGTAAAAGAAATTGGCGCAGGTATTTCTTTTAATGTTGCAAAAAAATTAGCTGATGTTGGTGTAACATATATTGATGTTGCAGGCGCAGGTGGAACAAGTTGGGCGGGAGTTGAAATACTTCGGAAAAATAAAAGTTCGTGGCAAGAAATTTTTTGGGATTGGGGAATTCCAACTGCAGATTCGCTAACACAGGTTTCTGAATTAAAAAAAGAATTCCCATCTTTACAAATTATTTCTTCTGGTGGAATTACAAATGGAATTGAAATTGCAAAATCAGTTGCAATGTCAGCAGATGTAGTTGGTTCAGCACGTCCGCTGCTTCAGCAATTAATAAATTATGGTAAAAAAGGACTTGACCAATTAATTAACGATTGGCATTCACAATTAAAAGGTGCAATGTTTCTTGTTGGTGCATTAACAATAGATGAACTTCAACATACAGCAATCCAAAAAGTTTCATAATATTTTCAACTCAAATGAATTTCTCAACTCAATATAATAACTATAAAAATATAATCGATAAGAGGTTGTCTCAAGTTACAATCGATCGAAAACCGAATTCGGTATATTTTCCAATAAAATATATTTTAGAGGCAACCGGAAAACGAATAAGACCTGTTATTACAATGTTGGCTTGCGAATCTGTTGGTGGGAAAAATAACAAATCTATTTTTGCTGCAACAGCAATTGAAATGTTGCACACTTTTACACTTGTTCATGATGATGTAATGGATAATTCTTCAACAAGACGAGGAAGAAAAACAGTTCATAAAAAATGGGATGTGAATACCGCCATTCTTGTTGGTGATGAAATAATTGCACTTTCGTATAAAGAGTTATTGAAAACTTCATCAAAAAATATTGAGTCAATTTTAAAAGTTTTTACAAATAGCGTAGTTGAAGTTTGCGAAGGACAGGCACTTGATAAAGAATTTGAATTAAGGAAAAATGTAATTCTTCCCGAATACATAAAAATGATTGATATGAAAACCGGGAGTATGGTTTCATCTGCAGCAGAAATTGGTGGGATTATCGGTGGTGGAAATTCAAAAGAAATATTGGCACTTCGTAAATTTGGAAAATCAATTGGAAGAGCTTTCCAAATTCAAGATGATTTACTTGACGCAATAAGCACAAAGAAAACTTTTGGTAAAGAAGTTGGTAATGATATTATTTCAGGGAAAAAAACTTTCCTTTTACTTCATGCTATAAAAAAAGCAAAAGGAAAAGATTATCAATTGCTTAAGTCAGTAATAAATAAAAATGGAACTAGTGGAAAAAATATTAACAAAGTTAAAGAAATCTACAAACGCCTTGGAATAATCGAAATTGCATTAAAAGCTGTAAAGAATGAAATATTAATAGCATGTAGACATTTAAATAAACTTCCGAAATCAAAATCAAGAGAGATGCTTTTTTGGTTTGCATCGATGTTGCTTCAACGAAAATTTTAATAATTTTATAAAATACTATGGTACAAAAGAAAGTTGTAATAAAAAATAAAACCGGTCTTCACACACGCCCCGCCGCAACACTTGTAAAACTTGCCGCAAAATATAATTCCGAATTTTACATTATGAAAGATGGAATGGAAATAAACGGAAAAAGTATTATTGGTGTAATGACACTTGCTGCAGAACAAGGTTCTACTCTTCAGTTACGGTTTGATGGAAAAGATGAAAAAGTAATGGCAAAAGCTATTGTAGAATTATTTGATCGCGGAATGGATGATGTATAGTAAAACCGTAAATAATGGAATGATAACGATTACCGGAGTTCCGGCTTCTCCCGGAATTGTATTTGGTAAATCGTATTGTTATTTAAAAAAAATAATTAAAGTTGATAAATCATCGATTTTAAAAAATGCTATTCCACAGGAAATAGTTCGTTTGGAGCACGCAATCGAACGATCTGAATATGAATTAAAAAAAATTATTTCATTCGCAGCAAACCAAGTTGGAAAAACTGAAATTAAAATTTTTGAAGCACAGATTTTAATTCTTCAAGATATTATTTTACTGGAAGGTATTAAATCGAGAATCAAAAACGAATTAACAAACGCAGAAGCTGTTGTATATTCTGAGTTCTCAAAATATCAAAGCATTATGTTAAATGCGAAGGATGAGTATTTACGAGAACGGGCTCATGAAGTTGAAGATATAAAAAACAGAATTATCAGAAATATTCAACAAGAAAAATTAACTTCACGGATAGATAAAAATGTAATTGTTGTTTCAGAAGCCTTAACTGCCGGCGATACAATTTTATTTAGCAGAAACAAAATTCTTGGTTTTGCAACTGATGGTGGTGGGATTACATCTCATTCAACATTACTCGCACGGTCATTGCAACTTCCCGCTGTCGTTGGTTTAAAAGAAATCACAAAAAATATTAATCATGGCGATTTGTTAATTGTTGATGGCTATGATGGAATTGTCATAATCAGACCAAACGAAGAAACAATTGAAAAGTTTAATCGTGAAAAAACTCGACATGATAATTTC
>Ga0208942_1000144_pt1 | contig 33687 bp, 31 predicted proteins | sample GreLakmeSU08MSRF_FD_187704 | JGI IMG/M metagenome (GOLD analysis project Ga0208942, IMG submission 187704) | Freshwater lentic microbial communities from great Laurentian Lakes, MI, USA - Great Lakes metaG SU08MSRF (SPAdes) | ecosystem: Environmental > Aquatic > Freshwater > Lake | place: Great... | reverse complement strand
GAGTGGATACAAGGAGCAAGACCGAAAACTCTTCCGGCGGCAATTGCTCCGGTACTAGTTGGTACCGCCCTTGCATTTCCAAATCCAAATTATGTAAATGCACTTTTAGCCCTAATAGTTAGCCTGTCACTACAAATTGGCGTCAACTTTGCAAACGATTACTCGGATGGAATCAGAGGCACTGACGCTGAACGTGTTGGCCCACTGCGATTGGTGGGAAGTGGTTTGGCGAAAGCAAGCGCTGTTCGTAACACCGCTTTTAGCTGCTTCGTAATTGCTGCAATTGCCGGCCTCTATCTCTCCTCGCGCTCCTCTTTGTGGTTAATTTTAATTGGTGCGCTAGCCATTGGCGCTGCTTGGGGATACACCGGAGGTAATAATCCATACGGGTATCGGGCATTAGGTGAAGTTTCAGTTTTCTTATTTTTTGGAGTGGTAGCAGTTCTAGGTACCTATTATGTGCAGAGTCAAGAAATTACTTTCCTAGCAATCTGTGCTTCTTTTCCAATTGGAGCCTTTGCTTGTGCAATATTAGTAATGAATAATTTACGTGATCGCGCTAAAGATTTAGAAGTTGGAAAGAACACGCTCGCTGTACTCCTCGGTGATCGTGCAACTCGAATCCTCTATCTCTCATTACTAATGAGTGGGGGGTTGATTGGTGCACTTACTGCAATATCAAGACCGTGGGCTCTCTTAACTATTATCACTCTTCCGGTAAGTATTTCCCTAGCAGTAAAAGTCTTAAAAGGTGCAGGCGGACGAGATCTGATTCCGTTGCTGCAACGTACGGCCTTGATTCAACTGCTCTTCGCATTTATATATTCGGTGGGATTGGCAATTAGTGCGTAAGATGTACCCATGACCCGCTTACTTCCATTATTTCTGATTTTGGCTGTCAGTATTTATGCATTTGTAGATTGTGCGCGCACCCCACAAGAATCAATCCAGAAACTTCCAAAATGGGGTTGGATTCTGGCAATTTTAATTTCACCTTTCGCGATAGGTGGCATTGCGTGGTTGTTATTGGGCAGAGATCGTGGATTAGGTGGACCAAAAGGTGGACGCCGCAAAATTATTCCACCCGATGATGATCCAGATTTCTTACGAAATCTCTAATATCTTGTTATAAACCAGAGTAAGTGTGCCGTCCCGCGCCCCAAATATTTACATACACGTAATTAAATAAGAATGTTGAGCCAGCAAATAGACATAACCATGCAGCTCGCTTTCCTTTCCATCCCGCAGTTACTCGTGCATGTAAATATGCTGCGTAGGCAACCCAAGTAATAAATGCCCAAGTTTCTTTTGGATCCCAACCCCAATAACGTCCCCAAGCGGCTTCAGCCCAAATTGCACCGGCAATTACCGAAAATGTCCAAAGCGGGAAAACTAAAGCAACGAGTCGATATGAGAGTTGATCTAATTCAGCCAGAGTCGGAAGTTGCTTTGCCCAATTAGGTCGATTCTCATTTCCATCTTCATCTTGATAGCGATCCATAATCAGGTATGCCGCCGCAACGCAATTTGCTAATAGAAATACTCCACCAGAAATAATCGCAGCACAAACATGAATAACTAGCCAAGTTGATTTTAATGCTGGTGCGAGCGGGGCAGTTGGAACATAAAGCAATGTGACTGCTGTTCCTAAAGTCAGCAGAACGGCAAGTGTCACGACCAATCCAAGCCATTGCACATTATATTTTCTTAGAGTTACTAAGTATGCAAACAAAAATGCGAGCCCGCCAGTAATTGAGAATTCGTACATATTTCCCCAGGGAACTCGTCCAGCTGATACTCCGCGAGCTATTACTCCAGCTGACAAGAAAATAAATCCGAGAATTGCTAATGCAATTCCAATTCGCCCAGCTTTTGTATATTTCATACTTTTGGTTTTTAAAGTTTCATTAGCTAAAGGCTCTACTCGAAAAGACCAAGCTGTTTGAAAAGCAAAAGAGATAAATGCTATAAAAATAATTCCCATAGAGCTGTAAACAAAATTGTTTGAAAGTGTTGCCCAATCAGTTTTACTCATCATCACCCCTCTTTTCTTTCAATACTCTCACTAATGCATCAATTTCTTCGGCCAGACCAGGAGACCTGCTTAGGCCAGCGATTTCAACAATTACCCCAGAACTAGCAGTATTCTCGCCTAAAACTGTTCGTATCCATATTCGCCGCCGGCGGGCAAAAAGTGATATTAACAACCCCAGTAATGCAAAAACCGCTCCAAGCAGTGCAAACGGTTTTCCGGGGTCGCGCACAATCTGCAAATTAACCCACTTGGTTACCCCATCAAAAGTAATACTTCCAATCTCACCGGGAAGTTCCCAAACTTGCCCAGGGGCTAATGACTTCAAACCAACTCGTTCCATTTTCGCAGTATTAATTCGATAAACCGATTGTGGTACTCCTGTATCCAATCCTAAATCACCAAGCCATGCTGCCATTAGCAACCTTGGATTTAAAGCCTCCGGATAAGAAGAAAAGCCTCCCCTGATTTTATCTCGTTCAGCAGTTGGCAAAAATGAACCAACAATTCCCAGTTGGGTAGGAGTTAAGTCTGGAACTTTAATTGCACCGATTGAAGTCAAATTTCCGTCTTGCGGTAAAAACGGAATTGCACCACTTAACACAATCTTGCCAGCATTATCTCGCACTGTAACTTTGGGCGAGAAACCGTTTGCTTGTAAATAGATACGAGTTGATCCGAAAGTAAGTGGCTTATTCACTTTCACTTCAACTCTGCGAGAATCCAACTTTCCACTTTCGGTCACTTCAAGAATTAAAGAGTAATCAAGTGGTGCATTTGTTAACGGATCATAAACTGCAGTGAATTTTAAAACTTTTAAAGTTACTGGAGGAAAGTCAGATAATTTAAAGAGTCTGCCTGCTGAGAGCGAGTCATAACTTGTGGCAACATTTGTAAAACTCTCTCCTTCATTTACGATTGCACTTCCGCGCATGCCACCAAGTACGCCAGCAGAAACTCCAATTAATACTCCAATTAATGAAAGATGAAAGAGTAAATTTCCACTTTCTCTAATAAACCCTTTTTCCACCGCAACTGACGCGTCGCAATCTCTTATTCGGTATCTGCGCTTACTGAAATGAGCCCGTGCAATTACTAGAATTTCATCAGCACTCTTCTGGCTTTCAAACTTTGTAAACTCCTCAAGTCTTATTAAATTTTTTGGAGTAAGTGGTGGCAAGGCTCTAATGTTTTTAAAATGCTCCCAAGTTCTAGGGAGAACACAGCCAATTAACGAAATAAAAAGCAAAAGATAAATTGCACTAAACCAAGTTGATGAGTAGAGATTAAATAATGAGAATTTATCAAAAACTTTTGCCAGAGTTGGATTATTTACAAAATACTGTTGTACTTGAGTTGGGTCTTGATTTCGTTGTGGGATTATTGAACCTGGAATAGAAGCTACGCCTAATAACAATAATAAAATTAACGCAGTTCGCATACTTGTTAATTGGCGCCACAGCCAACGCAATAAACCAATCGTTCCTAGTTCAGGAGTTTTTATCTCGTAACTCATCAGAGTGCCGTAACAAATGCTGATGAAAATCCTTGTAGCCAAATCACAATGTCAACCCAGATACCGGTTATTTGTGCAAGGCCTAACACAATAAGCATGGATCCACCGATTCGGGTAATAATCTTTGGGGAAATTTTGCGATAAATCTTCATGCTGCGTTCAATCCCTAAACCAGCAATCAAAAATGGAATTCCTAGACCAATGCAATACCCAAGCGAGAGAAAAGCCCCGCGCACTGCCGACGATTCGGAAAACGCCAATGTTTGAACCGCTGCCAGCGTCGGTCCAATACAAGGAGTCCAGCCAACAGCAAAGAGCACTCCTAGGAATGGTGCTCCTGCTAAGCCCAATGTTGTAACAATTTTTGGTCGCAATTGCATTTGGTTTGGTATCACTCCAAGAAAAGCTAAACCCAGCAGGACTGTAAATACTCCCAATATTTTTGTCACCAAACTTTGCTGTTCAAGCAAAATACTTCCGGCACCTCCAAAAAGTGCACCGTAAGAAATAAAAACTGTGCTAAATCCCAAGATGAACAAGGTGGTTCCCCAAAGGACTCTTCCGCGAGCCGCTTTTGCAGTTAATTCAACTCCAGTTAACCCTGTTACATATGAAAGATAGGCAGGGACTAACGGCAGTACGCAAGGTGAAAGAAAAGCAACTATCCCAGCAATTACCGCAATCGGAAATGACAGTAAAACCGATCCATTTAAGACCTGTTCGGTTAATGAAGTTGCAAGAGCAATCATTTAACACTCTCATTATCTATTTTTTCAATTAGATTCGACAAAGAAGCAACAGTAATGGCTCCTGAAATTCTTGCAGCTACTTTTCTATCTTTGTCTAAAATTATTGTGGTTGGTATAGATGTAACAGGTAATGAGTTCCTAAATCCCAAAAGGATTTTATCATCAGTGATTGTTGGATATGTGATCTTAAATCTGCGTGAAAAAGCTAACGCAGAATCTTTTGAATCTCTAGTTAAAATCCCAATAAATTGAGTATTTGGGTACTTCTCCGAAATTGCCTGGAGCCCTGGAGCTTCAGCGCGACATGGTGAGCACCACGAAGCCCAAATATTTATAACTGTGATTTTTCCTTTTTCAATAGAAGTATCTTCACCTGAAATCGATTTTCCATTTATATCAGGCGCTAGTGATCGATTTTTTTGAGCTACAAAGGTTACAACTCCATCTCCGGCAACAAAAGATTCTTCACTTACTGATGTCCCGCCAGATCCACATCCTGAGAAAATTAAGGAAGTTAAAATTAAAGGGGCAATTGAAAATCTAGTTTTCACTTCTTCTTAGGAAGAAGTAAATCTTTGGCTGGTTCACAATATTCAACATCCTCAATCACCCCATTACTATTGAATACAAAGGTAGTTACTGATGCTAATGAGCACTCTCTTTTGCGTGGGTCATGTAATAAAGATCTTCCTTGTACATGTGAACGCACGATCCAAATCGGAAGTTGGTGGGATACGCAAATTGCTTCAGCACCAATTGCATTATCGCGTGCAGAATAAATTGCCGCCATCATTCTTTCAATCTGTTCTTTGTACGGCTCGCCCCAAGAGGGACGCCATGGATTCCATAAGTAGCGCCATGTTGATGGACGGCGCAAAACTCCATCTCCAACTGAAAAAGGTTTTCCTTCAAAAACATTGGCAGCTTCAATCAATCGTGGATCAGTAGTAATCGAAATTCCATGAGCGGCGACAATCGGTGCTGCAGTCTCCTGCGCTCGCTCAAGTGGTGACACATGTATTGCGCGAATCGGACGATCTTTGGACCAGTCAGCAACGGCTTCCGCCATTTGAAGACCGCGGGTGGATAGGTGCCAATTTGGCTGGCGTCCGTATAAGACTTTATTTGGGTTTTCGACTTCGCCATGACGAAGCACATGTACCCGGGTTTTCATGAGGGAAATCATAGTGAGGTCGAGATTGGGGTAGCGTTGGCAAGTTATGTCACCTCAATCACTCAACTCGCACCCCACCAGATCCCTGGCCCAAGAACTACGTGCGCGCGATGATGAGCAGTTGAGAGTGCTTTTAGCGGCAAGAGGCGATCTTTTATCGCCATTACCTACTGATATCTCGGCGCTGGCATCCCGTGCGAGTGCTCCCCCAAGTATTTCCAGAGCATTAGATTCCCTTAACCTTTGGGAGATCCAAATCTTAGAAGCTCTCGTCGCTCTGCCCGAACCAATCACAATTGAATCAGTAATTGCTGCCACTTCAGCAGATGCCAAATTAGTTATTGAAAAACTAATTTCACTTGCGCTGGTCTTTCCAGATGAAGATCAAATAAGAGTGCTCAACGCGATTCGCGATTCAGTAGGAAATGAACCGACCGGACTTGGACCCGTACTTGGATTGCTAAGTGCAAAAGCTATAAAAAAAATTAGTGATGCACCAGAAAATGCGCGAACAGTACTTGAGCGCTTAACTTGGGGACCACCTAGAGGCAGCGTTTCAGATATTAAAAAACCAGGAGTCGCCATCAAATGGTTACTTGATAATGATTTACTCTTGGCTGTAGATAGTAAAACTGTTGTACTCCCTAGGGAAATTGGAATGCACCTTAGAGGCGGAAAAATTCATCGTGAACTTCAAAATAAACCAATTGATTATCGCGGTCGCGAATTTGGGCAAAGCGAAATAGATAAAAGTGCGGTTGGGGCAATTATCACTTTGCTACATCAAATTGAAGAGCTGATGAAATTTTGGGCAGGAGAACCTCCAGCAATTCTAAGATCTGGTGGTATTGGCGTAAGAGAAGTAAAGAAGGCGGCCGATGCGCTTGGTGTGGATGAGAATTATCTAGTTTTTATCGCTGAACTTTCTTATATTTGTGGGCTAGTTACCGTTGATCGAGAAGAAGAATTACTTCCAACTTCTGCATTTGATCTTTGGCTAAATTCAACTCATGACGAACGTTGGCAACTCATAGTAAATGGATGGTTAACAACGTCAAGAGTTAGTGGATTAGTCGGAAAAAGTGAAGCGAGATACATCTCTGCACTTGGTCCTGAGATTGATAGAGCAGCAGCTGCCAATTTAAGGGGCTTATTTCTTAAGTTAGTTGCTGAGATTTCCCCTTGTGCGCCTGACTTATCCGCATTGTCACAAAGAGTTCGCTGGGAGCGGCCACGACGTGGAGTTGGATTACATACGGATATTGCAAATTGGAGTTCACGAGAAGCCGAGTGGCTTGGAATTACCGGACGAGGGGCCATCTCTTCTTTTGGTTCGGCACTTCTGGCCGGAAAAGATGATTCGGGATTAAGTAAAGCCTTGCCAAAAGAGATTGACCATATTTTAATTCAAGCAGATAACACAGCAATTGCCCCAGGTCCACTTCGCCTTGATCTTGCCCAAGAACTTTCGCTAATCGCAAATGTTGAAAGCAAAGGTGGAGCAACTGTTTATCGGTTCAGTGAGAACTCGATAAGGCGGGGCTTAGATAATGGTCGCAGTAGTGATGAGATAAATAAATTTCTTACTAAAATTTCGAAAACTTCAATTCCGCAACCTCTCGCATATTTAATTGCTGATGTTGGTAAGCGACATGGAAAATTAAGAGTAGGAATTGGCTGGAGTTCATATATACGGTGTGAAGATGAATCAGTTGTAAATGCAATACTTGCTGATAGACGGACTGCGCATTTACAATTGCGAAAAATCGCACCTCAAGTTTTGTTTACTGAAGTTGATACAGAAGAAGCCGTAAATACTTTGATTGAAGCCGGCTTCTTGCCTGCGATTGAAGGAAGAGATGGAGCACTTGTCACACGCAAAAGATCTGCAGCCCGGGCAATCTCAAAAACTCGTCCACCTCGAGTCATCGGAGAATATGAAACTCCGCGCGATGAACTTTTGACTGCGGCACTTCGCGCATTGCGCGCTGGTGATCGCGCTTCAGCCAAACGAAGTGGTGTTCCAACCACTGTTGCAAGTGCCACTCCAACTGAGACTATGGCCGCATTAACTGTTGCCATTAAAAGCAAGGAGACGCTAGTTATTGGATATGCCGATTCTGATGGTGGAGTAAGTCAGCGAATCATCGACCCAATCCAAGTTATGGCAGGCGTGCTTGTGGCCTATGACCATGGCAATGATGAAGTGTTGCGATTCCCAGTTTCACGGATAAATGGCATCGCCTTAGTCGAATAGGGCAGACTTAGTACTTGGGAAAAAGGGGTAGTGGATGAGTTCGCAAGTTTTGGGACAGCTAGAGCGATTAGTGCGCTGCCAATCCCCAACTTCAGATTTATTAGCATGCCAAGCAGTCATAAATCTAGCCGCTGAGATTGCCAGTGAAGTTTTAAATCAGCCCGCACAAATTCGCGAAATTGAAAATCGCCCAGTTTTTTGGTGGGGTGATGCGAACCCTGAGATTATTTTGCTTACCCACCTAGACACAGTTTGGCCGATCGACTCATTTACACCTATTTGGGAAATCAAAGATAACCGAATCACCGGTCCTGGTGTTTTTGATATGAAAGCCGGATTTATTCAAGCACTTTATGCACTTCGCGGAGTTAGTGGATCTGTTGCTCTCATTGCAACTACTGATGAAGAAAGTGGATCTCATTCATCCAAAAAACTAATTGAAGATTTATCACGCAATGCCCGAGCTGTTTTAGTTTTTGAGGCATCCATAGATGGTGCTGTAAAGATTGGAAGAAAAGGAAGTGCTGATTTCAAAGTTACAGTTACTGGCAAGGCTGCCCATGCTGGATTAGAACCAGAAAAAGGTATTAACGCTAGTACTGAACTTTCACAATTGGTTTTACAAATTACCAAGTTGGAAAATCCAGAATTTGGAACAACTGTTGTCCCAACCACTATGACATCGGGAAGTACCACTAATACTGTCCCAGCGTTGGCATCTGTAGATGTTGATGTACGTTCATATAAAGCCGCTGAGTTAAATCGGATTTCTGCAGCGCTAACAGCTTTAGTTCCACAAAATCTAGAAGCAAAAATTACTGTCACTGGACAAATTAATCGTCCGCCACTTGAGTTAACTTCAACTCAATCGCTATTTGAGCGTGCCAAAAAAGTTAATGCCGATTTAGGGAGACCGCCTTTGGTTGGCGTTTCTGTCGGTGGAGTTAGTGATGGAAATTTTGCTGCCGCTGTAGGAGCCCCGACACTTGATGGATTGGGTGCGATTGGCGGTGGAGCCCATGCTCAAGGAGAATGGGTTAAGGCAGATTCCATTGATTCGCAAATTACATTTATAAATGCATTAATTACTGATCTTATAGAGAGGCCTTAATAATGAGCGAAGGTCCACTAATTGTTCAGAGCGATAAAACTCTCCTGCTTGAAATAGAGCATGTGCTAGCTGATGAATGCCGAAAAGCAATTGCTCCATTTGCTGAATTAGAAAGATCTCCAGAACATATCCACACATATAGATTGACTAATCTGGGACTTTGGAATGCGCGCGCTGCTGGTCATGATGCAGAAGCGGTAATTGATATTTTATTACGTTATTCACGGTATTCAGTTCCACATTCATTGCTGGTTGATATTGCGGAAACCATGGATCGTTATGGAAGACTCCGGCTTGAAGCCCATCCTGTGCACGGATTAATTCTGACCTCTACTGATGCTGCAGTCTTAGAAGAAGTACTACGAGCTAAAAAAATAGCGCCGATGTTTGGTCCACGAATTGACCCTGAAACAGTTGTAGTTTTTGCAAGTGAACGTGGACGTCTAAAACAAAGTTTGTTACGTCTTGGTTGGCCGGCTGAAGATATGGCTGGATATGTAGATGGTGAAGCACATCCAATCTCACTTGTAGAAAAAGATTGGAAGTTGCGCACTTACCAAAAAATGGCAGCTGAAGGTTTTTGGCACGGAGGTTCAGGTGTAATCGTTTTGCCTTGTGGTGCCGGCAAAACCATGGTGGGTGCTGCGGCGATGGCACTAGCAAAAGCAACAACTTTAATTTTGGTAACAAATACAGTTGCCGCAAGACAATGGCGGAATGAGTTGCTGCTTAAAACCTCTCTTACAGACGATGAAATTGGCGAATACTCAGGAACTAAAAAAGAAATCAAACCAGTCACAATTGCCACTTATCAAGTGCTGACAACTAAAAAAGGAGGGGTGTACGCGCATTTAGATCTATTTGATTCACATGACTGGGGATTAATTATTTATGATGAGGTTCATTTACTTCCTGCGCCAGTCTTTAGATTTACAGCAGATATCCAATCTCGCCGGCGCCTTGGCTTAACCGCAACACTTGTTCGTGAAGATGGAATGGAAGGTGAAGTCTTTTCACTAATTGGTCCAAAACGATATGACGTTCCATGGAAAGAAATTGAGGCTCAAGGTTATATTGCCCCTGCTGAATGTATTGAAGTGCGCGTTAATTTAACTGATGCGGAAAGACTTCTTTATGCAACTTCTGAACCAGAACATCGCTACCGAACATGCGCAACAACGTTAACCAAAACTAAAGTTGCTAAATTTATCGCTGAAAAGCATCAAGGTGAACAGGTTTTAGTAATCGGACAGTATCTTGACCAACTTGCAATACTTGGCGAAACTCTCGGTGTGCCAGTAATAACTGGAGATACCCCAATAAAAGAGCGCGAATCGCTATTCCAACTATTTCGGGACGGAGAAGTTAAGACTTTAGTTGTTTCCAAAGTGGCAAATTTCTCAATTGATTTACCTGAAGCAACCATCGCAATTCAAGTCTCGGGGGCTTTTGGATCACGCCAAGAAGAGGCGCAGAGATTAGGAAGAATTTTGCGACCAAAAGCAGATGGTCGGGGAGCACGTTTTTACACGTTAGTTGCTCGGGACACTGTCGATCAAGATTTTGCGCAAAATAGACAGCGGTTTTTGACTGAACAAGGTTATTCATATCAAATTATTGATGCAGATGACATTCTTTCGGGAGATAATAAATTAGGAAGCTAGGGAACTAGCGCTTTCCTAAATCTTTTTTCATTAAGTTTGAAAAAATCGTGGTTTTCACCATTAATTAAAATTACCGGAACTTGTTCTCCATATTTTTCTTCTAACTCTATATTTTTATCAATATAAATTATTTCGATCGTGAAAGATAACTCTTGTTGAATTAGGACAACTTCATCTCTCATTGCATGACAAAGATGACACCCATGCCGAGAATAAATAGTAACTTTAGCTGTCATTTGCTAGAAATTATCCGATCAAGCAATTCCTGCAAAACAAAGGTCAATTCAGTTTTTGCCTTAGTTGAGTTTTCTTCAAAATCTTTAAGGAACTTCTCGATGGCTCCCTCTGAAATCGGACCAATTAATGGACCATACTTATGAGCAAAATTTTGTTGGACAAAATCACCAAGTGCACGAGCTAAATCACTACGCAGATCAGATAGCTCGGGTTGCTTACTCTGATTTTTTTGCTCTTTGGCCGCCCGTTTAATTCCTGCGCTAGCCAATTCTTCCGAATTCACTTCAAGCTCCTCTTGGGTCCAATAAAACTGCTACGGTTTTTCCATGAAGCAGGCCAAATCGATAACTGTAATTGTAGGGCTGCTCGCGACCTTGCTGCTACCGCTGGCCCCTACCGCTTCGGCTTTAACAATCGAATCAATAATTGCACCGTTGCAAGTCATATATGCCGGTTCCACCACAAAGGTAACTTCCACTTATATTCCTTTTGATGATGCAAATTTAGATCCCAAATCTAAATTTGAAGTTAATTTTCTTACCGACTCCAGAACGCCTTGGCCAGAGCCAGCTAAAAAGGCATTTTTACGCGCAACACAAATCTGGTCATACCTTTTTGAATCCAATGTCACGATAACTGTCGATGCTTACTGGTCACCACTTGATCGAGGAATACTTGGAAATGCCAGACCTGGTGGTCCCAAAGGTGGCGGATATTTTAAGGATTTCCCTGGTGCTCCTGAAAAAAATCTCTGGTACCCAGCCGCACTTGTCAATTCATTGGCCAGTGATAAAAAGGATCAAGATGATTTAAATGCCGAGATAACCGCCCGCTTTAACTCAAACCCTGCTAACGTAAATTGGTATTACGGTACTGATGGAAAAAATGCTGTGGGGCAATTTGATTTCTTAAGTGCTGTACTTCACGAATTAGGACACGGACTTGGCATTATCTCTACTGAAACCTTTAATGATCGTTTTGGTACTTTTGCAAATGACTCACCAAGTATTTTCGCAGGATTTGTTGCAAATGAAGCAGGGCGCAGATTATCTGATCTTGCAGCCACGCTTCCTGAATTCGGTACATTTGTAACGTCGCCACTCTATTGGGTTGGCTCACAAGCGATATTGGCTAATAACGGTACTAAGCCAAAACTTTACGCACCTGCTCAATACAAAACTGGCTCTTCAGTAAGCCACTTAGATGATGAATTATTTCCGAAAAGTGCAATTAATGGATTAATGAGTTCCACTATAGATATGCAACAAGCAATCCATGACCCAGGGCCAGTGGCAATTGCAATGCTCAAAGATATGCGGGGGAAAACTCCGGTAACTCGCATTAGTGAGATTCGCAATCTGCACACCATTGCTGGAAATAAGGCAATTACTTTATCTTTTGATCCTCCTGAAGAATCAATCAGGCAAGATATTACTTCCTATCAAATAAAAGTTTATCCCGGAAACCAAATCATTACTGTTACTAAATCTCCAGTAACGATTCCAAATCTATCTCCTGGATTGCCCTATTACTTTGGCATTACCGCCATTTCAAATGGCTTCCAAAGTAAAGAAGTTGTCTCATCGGTTGTTGTTCCTGAGGACACTTGGGTGAAGAAAGTAATTGATTCAAATTCAGATGCTCAATTTACGGCTAGTGCATTTTACGCAGGCAAGCAAACTTTAATTTACACTGATTCAAAAAGTGGTTACTTAATAATGAATCAATTCGACGGAAAGGTTTGGAAGCGACAAATTGTAGATGGTAATTCTACTAAATTGGGAAAGCGCAATAATAATCTAAATGGGCGCCTTTCTGTCTGCTTAACAAATCCAGGAAAGAAAGAAAAGTTACATATTTTTTATACAGATACGGTTCAGAAAGATCTATTACATGCAACTTATGATGGAAAAAAATGGAGTTATGAAACAGTTGACGGGGATGGAGCTGCAATCCAAGATTATCGTGAAACTATTCGAACTAAAACTGCAAGTAATGTAAATGTGTCAAATGCTTGTGCAGCAACTACTCAAGGATTGCAAGTATTTTATCGAGATGACTCACAAGGAATCTTGCTTGGTGCCACATTACTTAAAACTGGTTGGAGTTATGAAATAGTAGATGGCGATAAATTAACTGGTGGTCGAAGTGAAGGTGACGTCGCATTCCACCTTGCGGCGGTAACCACTGGAAAGAAAATACATTTACTTTACGACTCTGTTCTAGCTTCACCTGATAAGAAACCTATTCAAGGCGATATTCGCTATGCAACCAGAAGTAGTGTTTCCCCACTTGACTGGCAATACACAGCTGTTGAATCAGGCAGACGTGAGATTCCGGTAGCCGGATTTGATTTAGGGCTTTCCGTTGAAGGTTCCGCAATTCGTGCTATTTGGTATGCCTCTTCTGCTGCAACTATTTCAAAAGCAGATCGCATTCACTGGACTGATTTAACTGCTCCAGGAATTATTTCGGAATTTGTTCCTACAGCAAGCCCGATTTCGCCAATATCACTGACTGCAACCACTGCAATTTATGGCTGTGAAGATCGACTTTGTTCCTTAAATTTGATCACTAAAAAAAGCACTCTTGCAAATGACACTGCTATAGATAGGAGCCTTTCAGCATCTTGGATCAAAATTAAAAGTAGAGATTACGCCTTTGTAAATATCGATGGTAAGGCGACTTTACTTACTAAGCCCTTAAGTTAGTTAAGGCGTGAGACTTATCTAAATTATTTAGCGTTACGTCTTTGAATTCTGGTGCGCTTTAGCAACTTCTTATGTTTTTTCTTAGCCATTCTTTTACGACGCTTCTTGATTACTGAACCCATGTATCACTCCTTTAGAAACTTTTTGCAACTGCCGATTGCGGAATTTTAATTAGGGTCAGAGATTACCCTGTTGGGAGAAGAGTGCTAAATTGTGGATATCTAGCCCTAAAACCCTAAAATGGGAGCTGGGTCAAGACAAATCTGCCGTCAGCAGCACGAGTTGCCACGCAGGTACCCAGGCCCGATTGAGATCGTAAACCGAGGATTTCGGCACTCAGCGGAATACGACCACCTAATGTGGGATCACCTTTTTTATCAAATTGATACACCACTACATCCCCCGCTTTGGCTTTCAAGAGTGTATTGGTTTGTGCACTTAGCACAGCAACCACTGATGAATTGTTTACCACTGCAGTTGCTCCTGCATACCGCTTACTCCATAGCACCGAACCAGTGCTTGAGAATTGGGAAATTACCGCCTCGGTCAGATTTTTAGTCAATGAGGTTCCCCCAACGGTAAGATTTCCCGCAGCACTTTTCCAAGCACGTGTCGCACCTACTCCATTACTTCTGACAACTTTTAATATCTTTCCATCTGCCGGTGAAACATTAAGAATGATTCCATCTACTTTTCCAATTACTGGTTTTTTCGCAAGTACTTCTGCACTGTGGCCAACTAAAGTTAGAGTTTTATCTTTATTTAAGACTCCAGAAGCTAAAGTTGTGGCAGATTTTCCAAAATAAAATTTTCTTCCAAATTCACCTGTGATCGTAAGTGATTGCATGAAAGAACGTTCGCCGCCTGTCTTGGTGATTTCAATTCCTATTAAATACACCACCGCGCTACCAGGAATGATCGCAGTTATATATCCAAAATTACTTAACGCAATTGCAAACCTATTGAGCAGCACTCCACTTTTATCTACTTGTGTAACAGTTATAAACTTCAAATCTTTCCGAATGGGTTCGACTCTTTGTGCAGTGACTGTGTCGGGGTTCAAAGTTTGCACGGTTGGAGTTTGATTACTTTGAATTGATTGTGGTTCAACAGAGGCAGATGAACTATCCGGAGCCACTAAAACCGTTGGATTTTCAGCACTTTGGGCCAATCCCGCGATCCAGATCTGCTCTTTTGAATCCACAGCGATTGCTGTTGCGAGATCATCTTCTGATGTTCCAACCCGAAGTGACCAAACATTCCCGCCTGCAGAATCAAAAGCACTAACCCATGAATCAATGCCGCCTAAAGGACCTAAAGGAGCTAAAGGACCTAAAGGAGTAGTGCCAAGAAAATCTCCAACGACATTACCCGCGACTACCCAATTTTTTTTGGTAGAAGTTATCCCAATAATTTCCTCATTTTGATTGCCAGAAATTGTCGTACTAAAAAATGGGAGTACCACTTTTGGTGAAAAAGTTGCCGCATGAGCGTTTGAAGTAAATAAGAGTGAAAAACTCGCCGCAATAAAAAATGCTCGTCTCAGCTTTGCTCACCCCTGAGCTAATTCGCGCGAACGATCACGCGCTGCTAAAAGTGCGGCACTAAATATCTCATGAATTCCGCGTTCATTTAAAGTTTTAAGAGCAGCAGCAGTTGTTCCATTTGGACTTGTAACATTTTCACGCAAGGTTGTTGGTGTTTTCCCTGAATCTCGCAACATCGTTGCAGCACCGTAAATAGTTTGGACACTTAATTGATGTGCATCCTCAGGTGTCAGGCCTAACTCGATTCCAGCCGCCACCATTGCTTCGATGATCAGAAAAAAGTAAGCCGGTCCTGATCCACTTAGTGCAGTAACTGCATCTTGCAAATGCTCTTCAACGCGAATCACTTTGCCCGTGCCATTTAATAGTTTTTCGGCGAGCGCTAAATCTTTTTCACTGCAATAAGTGCCCCCAGAAATGGCTGCCATTCCTTCACCAACTAATGCTGGGGTATTTGGCATTACCCGGATAACTGGAACTTTCTTACCTTTAAGCGCGGATTCAATCCCAGCGATTTTTTTACCTGCTGCAAGGCTAATTAGTACAGTCTCTGCAGATATCTGATCTGAGATTTCGGCAACGCTCGTCGCCAAATCTTGCGGCTTAACGATTAAAAATATTGCAGCGAATCCTGATACTGCCTCTACTCCGGAGAGCTCACCGACGCCATATTGCGCACAGATCTCTTTACTTCGCTCCTGCCGCTTTTCTAATATCGAAATAGAGCTGGGCACGGTTCCTGATTTTATGAGTCCGGCAATAATCGCCTCTCCCATTGCACCAGCACCGATGATCAATATCTGGCTCATAAGGCAGAGCCTACAACGCCAACATCTCGACAGGTCGGTAAGCCAACCAAATAGTGGCACCTACCCAATACCGACCGATGTAACAAGAAGCTAAAAAAGCCTCTACCCTTGTGCCTTATGCCTGAGGTAGTAATTGATTTCCCACGCGACTGGGTTGAATTTGATAACCCTGCAGATCCATTTGGTGAGCGTTTTCGTTGTGATTTAACTTGGCTTACCTCTAATTGGACCTGCATTTATGGCAATGGTTGTAAGGGAATTTACGCTGATCGTCCGAATGATGGATGTTGTTCTGAAGGTGCGGTTTACTCTGGTAAAAAAGATGAAGAGCGCGTCCTTAAATTTGCTAAAAAATTAAAAAAATCTCAATGGCAATACTTTGACAAAGCCCAACCTAAGAAAAAAGGTGGCAAATTAAAGATCTCTGAAGTAGATGAAGACGGTGAGCGAAAAACTCGGAAAGTAGAAGACGGTTGCATCTTCTTAAATCGAAAAGGTCATACTGCTGAAGGTTTCACCGGAGATTTTGGTTGCGTTCTACACCATCTTGCTCAAAGTGAAGGTGTCCACTTTGTTAAGACAAAACCTGATGTATGTTGGCAATTACCAATTCGCCGGAGTTTTGAAAAAGTTGATCTCGGCGATGATGTCGAAGTGTCAATCACAGTAATTGGTGAATATGAAAGTCGCGGTTGGGGACCTGGTGGCGAAGATTTTCACTGGTACTGCACCAGCAACTCTGATGCCCATGTTGGTAAAGAGCCGGTCTATATTTCAAATGAAGCAGAACTTACAGAATTGATGGGCAAAAAAGCTTATGCTGAATTGAAGCAGATTTGCGATGCTCGGATGGAAATTAAACGGGCTGCATCTCCAAAGCTGTTGCCATTTCTACTTGAGCACCCAGCAACTACTTTGGCTCGAAAAGAAGCGGCTGAAAGCAAAAAATAGAAGTTCAATAGCAAAAGGTCAGTTGTAAGTCGTACTCTTAGAACATGGCTAAAGCATCGCTCAAAGAGCCCTTCCGCTGCTCGGAATGTGGTTGGAGTACCTCCAAGTGGGTAGGTCGCTGTGGTGAATGCCAGGCGTGGGGAAGTATTGATGAGGGCACTCGCAAACTTAATGTTGTAGCAGCAGGGGCGGTCACTGCTACCGCGCGACCAATAGGTGAAGTTGATTTAGCCGCTGCGCAATCTCGTTCAAGTGGAGTAGCAGAGTTAGATCGCACCCTTGGTGGTGGATTAGTTCCTGGTGCTGTTGTTTTACTTGCCGGAGAACCCGGCGTTGGTAAATCTACTTTGCTCTTAACAGTTGCGGCAGAGAGCGCACGCACTGGGTTAACTGCACTTTATGTAACTGGTGAAGAATCCACGGCGCAAGTTAGATTACGAGCCGAACGACTTTCCGCAATTCATCCATCACTTTGGTTAGCTGCTGAAAATGAATTAAGTGCTGTTGTTGCACATATTGATGCTGTTAAACCTGATTTATTAATTATTGACTCAATCCAAACAATGGCCAGTGCTGCAATTGAAGGATCCCCTGGTGGCGTCACCCAAGTCCGCGAAGTTGCAAATACGGCAATTAGAATCGCAAAAGATCGCGGAATAACTGTAATTTTAGTTGGTCACGTTACAAAAGATGGATCAATTGCCGGTCCAAGATTGCTCGAACATTTAGTAGATGTGGTGCTTAACTTTGAAGGAGATCGCCATTCACGGTTGCGGTTAGTCAGATCAATCAAAAATCGATTTGGTGCAACTGATGAAGTTGGATGTTTTGATTTACATGATGGTGGAATCTCAGGCGTTACTGATCCAAGTGGACTTTTCACAACTCGTCATGCCGAACCTGTTCCGGGAACTTGCGTCACAGTTGCACTTGAAGGCCGGCGGGCACTTGTTGCCGAGATTCAAGCACTAGTCGGAGTTGAAAAAGATCGTGATTATGGAAACGCCCGTCGAGTCACAAGTGGATTAGATAGTGCTCGAACCGCAATGACCCTTGCAGTTTTGGAATTACGTGCAAATACCAAATTAGCTGGACGTGATGTTTATGTGGCAACTGTTGGTGGAATGAAATTGACTGAACCAGCAGCTGATCTTGCTGCCGCACTTGCGGTCGCCTCTGCAGCGGTTGGCTTAGCGTTGCCCGCAGATTTAATTGCAATTGGTGAAGTTGGCCTTGCCGGTGAAATCAGAAAAGTGACAGGTGGGCAACAACGGATAGTTGAGGCAGCCCGACTTGGATTTAAGCGCGCATTAATTCCGGCTGGAAGTGACATCAAAGTTGCTGGAATTGAAATTGTTGAAGTGCACCGGATATCTCAAGCTCTCGAAAAAGTGAAACTTCTATAGCATTAAGCAGAAACGATGTATTTGCCGCTGATCTGCACCGGAATTTCCGTTAATGCAGCACGAGTTGGTCCAGCGATTGCTTTTCCGTTTTGCAAAGGATCAAATCTTGCTCCATGACATGGACAGATTAATTCTTTGCTCGCTTGATCATAATCAACCGTACAACCTTGATGGGTGCATACTGCCGAAAAAGCACAAACTGCATCGGTAGCAGTACGAATTAATATTCCTGGATCACCTGATGTAAGTTTAATTTGCAAAGCAGTACCAACATTTAAATCTGAAATTGCCGCAATTGCATTAGCGGGGGCACCGCCACCTTGCTTTGTCGCAACTTTTGCTGCTGCGGAAGCGATTTTTGCCGGTTTAGCAAAGAAATTTCCTAATGCTGCAAATGCGATTGAGAGCACACCCACAACTCCAATACCAATAGCACCTCTTCGATCAACATTTGAAACTCTAGAAATTGTTCGCTTTCTTGGCAAAATTGCTAATGCAAAAACTAACCACATAATTAAATATGCGGTGTTAGGGGCTAAGAAATATGGTGTTACATAAAATGTAGAGGAAAGCCAAAGAGCTGCCGAAAGTCCGGCACCAGCAATTGCCGCCAAAAAGGGCAATACTCCAAAAAGAGTTGCTAAACCAATTGCAATTTCGCCAACCATCGTGCCAGCGCCAACCAGAGTTGCATGCTCAACCATCTTATTTAATAGTGGTGAAATCGGAGATTGTTGTGCAAAGCCGGCAAGTTGCTTGCCAATATAGGTAGTGGCATCTGGATTTAGAAATCCTCCGTCAAGGGCTTTATCAATACCAGCGTAAGTAAAGGTAATTCCCAGCCAAAGGCGCAATAAGCGCACGCTCCAACTTTGATCTGCCCAGCTTTTGGCTATACCTTTTAAAAATTCATTAACGCTACTCATTATGCTCCCTATTCAGGTGGGTCAAATATAAACAATGTTCCTGAGAATCCACCGTCAACTGGTATTGCGATACCAGTTACAAAATCTGAGGCTGCACTTCCTAAAAATCCGGCCACACCCTCAAAATCTTTTTCCGTCCCCCACCTATTTGCCGGCGTGCGTTGCATAACTTGCTGCTCAAGTCCTGGGATTGAACGGGATTGGGTTGTCATTTCAGTTTTCACCCATCCTGGCAGAACCGCATTTACTTGAATATTATCCGCTCCCCAAGCTACTGCTAAAGATTTAGCTAATTGAACTACTGCACCTTTTGTAGCCGCATATGCGGAAGTTATTCCAAATCCAAAGATGCTTGTCATTGAGCCAATTGTGATTATTTTTCCGCCACCACGCTTTTTCATTTCTGGGTAAACGGCTTGGCAGCACTCGAAAACCGCAGTTAAATTTGTATCTAAAACATCTTTCCAATCTGCTTTAGAAAAATCTTCTGGTCTTTTACGAATATTTATCCCGGCATTGGCTACTAAAATATCAATAGAGCCAAGTTTTGCAACTGTATCAATTACAGCTTGATCGATATCTGCTCGTACATTTACATCTACTTTAAATGCAACTGCGCGTACTCCAAGGGATTCAAGTTCAGCTACCGCTTTGGCGCTTTTTTCAAGGTTGCGCGACCAGATCGCGATGTTTGCACCAGATTTAGCAAATCCGCGCGCAAATCCAAGACCGATTCCACCATTTCCGCCGGTGACTACGGCAACTTTGCCATGTAAGTCAAAAGCGGATGACATTGGTGACATTGATGACATTGATGACATTGATGACATTGATGAAAGTTAAACTGCTGGAGTTTCGGCCAGATCCTCAGGTGTATTTGGTGTTGAAATCTTTGGTTCACCTGTAAAAGTGAACTTCGCGTCAACTCCTTCGCCTTCAGTATCAACAACAATAATTTCACCGGCCTTAATTTCGCCAAATAAAATCTTCTCAGAGAGAATATCTTCAATCTCTCGTTGAATGGTGCGGCGTAATGGACGCGCTCCCATTACTGGGTCATAACCGCGGGATGCGATCAATGCCTTAGCGGAAGGTTTTAATTCGATGCCCATATCTTTGGCTTTCAACCGCTCATCAAGTAACGCAATCATCAAATCAACAATTTGTACAATCTCTGCTTCGGTCAATTGATGGAAGACAACTATCTCGTCAATACGGTTTAAAAATTCAGGGCGGAAATGGGCTTTAAGTTCATCAGTAACTTTATTGCGCATCCGCTCATAAGAGGTTTGTGAATCACCACTATTAGCAAAACCAAGTCCGGCACCCTTTGATATGTCTCGAGTTCCAAGGTTTGTAGTCATGATGATGATTGTGTTTTTGAAATCTACAACGCGACCTTGCGCATCTGTTAAACGTCCATCTTCAAGAACTTGTAGCAAGGAGTTGAAGATATCTGGATGTGCTTTTTCAATTTCATCAAAGAGCACAACAGAGAATGGACGACGCCGAACTTTCTCGGTGAGTTGTCCGCCTTCGTCATAACCAACATATCCTGGAGGTGAACCAAATAACCGCGAAACAGTATGGCGTTCTGCGTACTCACTCATATCAAGTTGAATGAGTGCATCTGCATCACCAAATAAGAAACTAGCCAAAGTACGTGAAAGTTCAGTCTTACCAACGCCAGAAGGACCGGCGAAGATAAATGAGCCGCCTGGACGTTTAGGATCTTTCAATCCTGCTCGTGCACGACGAATCGCTTGTGAAAGTGCCTTAATGGCTTGATCTTGGCCAATTACCCGTTTGTGCAATTCATCTTCCATGCGTAACAAACGTGAGGTCTCTTCTTCGGTCAACTTCACAATCGGAATTCCGGTAGCTGCAGCAAGAACTTCAGCAATCTCTTCTTCGCCAACAACTGAAACCTGGTCTAAATCTCCAGCTTTCCATTGCTTCTCGCGCTCACTTTTTTCTTGAATCAGAGTTTTTTCTTTATCACGAAGTGAGGCTGCTTTTTCAAAATCTTGTCCATCAATTGCCGACTCTTTTTCGCGTCGAACATTTGCGATGCGATCATCAAACTCACGTAAATCAGGTGGTGCTGTCATTCGCTTGATGCGCAGACGAGATCCGGCTTCATCAATAAGGTCAATTGCTTTATCTGGCAAGAAGCGATCTGAAACATAACGATCTGCCAAAGTAGCAGCCGCAACTAAAGCTGTATCTGTAATTGAAACATGGTGATGTGACTCGTAACGATCACGAAGTCCTTTTAAAATCTCGATAGTGTGAGTTACGGATGGTTCAGCAACTTGAATTGGCTGAAAACGTCGCTCAAGTGCAGCATCTTTTTCTAAATGTTTGCGGTATTCATCAAGAGTTGTGGCACCAATTGTCTGAAGTTCGCCACGTGCCAACATAGGTTTCAAAATGCTTGCGGCATCGATTGCACCTTCGGCAGCACCTGCGCCTACTAATGTGTGAATTTCATCGATGAACAAAATAATATCGCCACGTGTGCGAATCTCTTTCAATACTTTCTTCAAGCGCTCTTCAAAATCTCCACGGTAGCGACTTCCAGCAACTAACGCACCAAGATCTAGTGAATAGATTTGCTTATCTTTAATAGTTTCTGGAACTAAGTTCTTAACTATCGCCTGAGCAAGTCCTTCAACCACCGCAGTTTTACCAACGCCTGGTTCGCCAATTAATACTGGGTTATTTTTTGTACGACGGGAAAGAATTTGCATTACGCGTTCAATCTCTTTCTCGCGACCAATAACAGGATCAAGTTTTCCTTCACGAGCAGCAGCAGTTAAGTTGCGACCAAATTGATCAAGCACAAGTGAGGTAGATGGAGTTCCTTCAGCAGGACCGCTAGAAGTTGCCGCCTCTTTACCTTGATAACCTGAAAGCAATTGAATTACTTGTTGACGTACGCGATTTAAATCTGCGCCAAGTTTTACCAAAACTTGAGCAGCAACACCTTCGCCTTCACGAATTAAACCAAGCAAAATATGTTCGGTACCAATGTAGTTGTGTCCGAGTTGCAACGCTTCACGAAGTGAAAGTTCTAATACTTTTTTAGCACGTGGAGTAAATGGAATATGTCCACTTGGTGCTTGTTGGCCTTGACCAATAATCTCTTCAACTTGTGCACGAACTGCTTCAAGTGAAATTCCAAGTGATTCAAGAGCTTTTGCGGCTACGCCTTCACCTTCGTGAATTAAGCCAAGCAAAATGTGCTCAGTGCCGATGTAATTGTGATTGAGCATGCGAGCTTCCTCTTGGGCGAGTACAACTACTCGTCTGGCTCGGTCAGTAAACCGCTCAAACATGGCAACTCCTCTAACTATGTGATGTGCCCCTTTTGCGTGGGTACATCTCCAAGCCTAATCATCTCTTACCTAGGCGGCACATTGGGTGGTATTTCTTTTAACGCTCGACCAGCCTCAAATATGCCGGCATCGGGCAGGATTCTGCAAATTTATGGCCCGACCACTAGATATAGGGAAAATCCACTAGATATAGGGGTAATCGAAGGCAGTTTCCGCAATCAATCTCACATGTGGGCTACAACTGGGCTACAGCACTCGCAACATTCTGGTGTTCCCCAATGTGTTTGGCTTCACGCTCTCCAGCTCCAAGAATTCAGCAATACCCGCATCGTATGAGAGCAAAAGCTCTTGGTAAACGGCTGGATCAACAGGGGTTCCTTGAATTTCAACAAAGCCATGTCTACTAAAGAAATCTGTTTCAAATGTTAAACAGAAAATTCTTTTTACTCCAAGTTCGATTGCACGAGTTGTGATGTGATCCATTATTTGCGACCCGATACCAGTGCCTCGATATTTTTCAATAACAGCCATCGTTCGCACTTCTGCTAAATCTTCCCAAAGAATATGCAGTGCGCCACAACCAATAACTTCGCCATCTATCTCAGCAACTGTAAACTCCTGAACAGATTCATAAAGAGTTACTGTTTCTTTTGTAAGTAATCTGCGGCCAAGTGCGTAAGTATCGATAATTTGTCGAAGTTTTTTAATGTCACTTGTTCGAGCTGGACGGATTACTGGGTTCATTCTGGTTTCACTAGTGGAAATAAAATAGTTTCACGAATTCCAAGACCAGTTAGTGCCATCAACAATCTATCTACACCCATGCCCATCCCTCCCAGTGGCGGCATTCCAAATTCAAGAGCGCGTAAAAAATCCTCATCCAATACCATGGCTTCAACATCGCCTTTTGCACCAAGTGCTGCTTGTGCCACTAACCGCTCACGTTGAATAACTGGATCTGTTAATTCGGAGTAACCAGTAGCAAGTTCAAAACCATCAATATATAAATCCCATTTTTCAGCAATGCCCGGAATATCTCGATGTGCCCGAACCAGTGGTGATGTGTCTAAGGGAAAGCCCATAACAAAAGTAGGAGTTTTCAATTCTGGCTTAACTAAATGTTCAAACATTTCTTCTAGCAATTTTCCAGTGATCCATTTTGGATCAACTGATAAGCTGACTTTTTTTGCTAATGCAATTAATTCATCATGAGAAGTCATTGCGGTGACTTCTACGCCAACTGCTTTAGAAACAGATCCGTACAGTGAAATCTGATCCCACTTCCCACCTAAATCACTTTCACGCCCATCAAAATGTGTGACTGTTGTTGATCCACAACTTGCAATTGCTGCTTCTTGCACTAAATCTCTTGTTAACTCAATCATCGAATTCCAATCTCCATAAGATTGGTAAGACTCGATCATGGCAAACTCTGGTGAGTGTGAAGAGTCAGCGCCTTCATTTCTAAAATTTCGGTTAATTTCAAAAACTCGCTCAATGCCACCAACAATGCAACGTTTTAAATAAAGTTCCGGTGCAATTCTAAGAAAAAGTTCCATGTCATATGCGTTAATGTGAGTCTTAAATGGCCGAGCGGCGGCTCCGCCATGTAATACCTGCAACATCGGGGTTTCGACTTCAATAAAATCTCGTTGCGAGAATGTATCGCGAAGAGATTTCATCACGACTGGTCGTAAGCGGGCATTTGATCTGGCTTCTGGTCTAACTATTAAATCCACGTAACGCATCCGAACCCGGGTCTCTTCAGATAAAGGTTTATGTTCTACAGGTAGCGGACGTAAAGTTTTAGCTGCCATATTCCAAGACGATGCAAGGATTGAAAGTTCGCCCCGTTTTGATGTGATTATTTCACCGGTGACACTTACAAAATCTCCAATGTCTACAAAGGTTTTCCATTGTCCCAAAACCTCTTCGCCAACTTTGTCTAGCGAGAACATCGCTTGTAATTCAGTTCCATCACCTTCACGCAAAGTTGCAAAACATAATTTTCCAGTATCCCGCTTGAAAATAACCCGGCCAGTTAAACTCTCTGTTACGCCAGTTGTTACATCAATAGCTAAATCTGCAAACTTTTCCCTTATCGATTTAAGTGAAGAGGTACGTGGTACTGCAACGGGATAAGGCGCAACCCCAGAAGAAATTAAAGATTCTCTTTTTTCATGTCGGATTCGAATCTGCTCTGGCAGATCATCCACTTCGGCGCCGCTATTGCTTTCCTGCGCACCTTTTTCGCTCATGGGTAGAGGGTACCGGTTCTAGTGGTTCCGCTCATGCACCAAGCGAAGACCAATCAAGGTCAAATCTGGTTCGTGAAAATCAATCGTTTCACAAATTCCAATAACTAAGGTTGCCAATCCGCCAGTAGCAACTACCGTGATTCCGTCTACATCAAGTTCATCACTAATCCGCCTTACCAAGCCATCCACCTGTCCAGCAAAGCCATAAATTGTTCCAGATTGCAAAGCTTCGACAGTATTTTTCCCAATAACTGATTTCGGTTTAATTAATTCAACTTTTCTAAGTTGTGCAGCTCGAGCCGCTAACGCCTCAACAGAGATTTCAATTCCGGGTGCAAGTGCCCCACCTAAAAATTCCCCTTTCGCTGATACAACATCAAAATTAGTAGAGGTACCAAAATCGACAACAATTACTGGACCGTTTTCGCCAAACATCTCATGAGCGGCCAATGTATTTGCAATTCGATCTGATCCAATCTCCTTTGGATTATCTACCAGCAACGGAACTCCGGTTTTAATACCAGGTTCAAGTATGGTCGATGGTGTTTGCTCGTAATGCCGCGAAAGCATTGTGCGTAATTCACGCAGAACTGCCGGAACTGTTGAACATAACGAGATACCACTCACTTCAAAATCTTCTACTAAAGAACGGAATTTAATCCATAGTTCATCAGCGGTGTCACGTGGATCTGTCTTAACTCGCCATGAATGTAAAATCTTTTGATCATCAAAAATTCCTAATACTGTATTGGTATTTCCGACATCTATGGTTAATAACATTTCACAACCCCTTAACTTGAAGATCTAAACCAATATCAAGAATTGCAGCAGAGTGGGTTAACGCACCTATCGCAATAAAATCAACTCCACTTTCAGCATACTTACGGGCATTTTCTAAAGTGATTCCCCCTGACGCTTCAAGTTTTGTTCGATTAGCGCATTGTGCAACTGCCACTTTGCATTCCTCTGGTGACATGTTGTCTAGCAAAATTAAATCTACTGTACCCGCTATCGCTTCTTCCATTTGATCTAAATGATCAATCTCAACTTCGATGGAAAGATTTGGAAATTTATTTCGCACATCATTTATTGCCTTTGTAATACTTCCTGTTGCTGCGATGTGATTATCTTTTATGAGAGCGGCGTCAGATAAGTTCATCCGATGATTTGTGGCCCCTCCCATTCGGACGGCAAACTTTTCAATTTCTCGCCATCCTGGTGTGGTTTTCCTGGTATCGCGAATTATGCAACCTGTTCCTTTTACCGCTTCGACCCAAATATTTGAAATGGTTGCAACACCTGATAGCCGCGAAAGAAAATTTAGCGCGGTTCGCTCTGCATAAAGTAAATCAGTAACTTTTCCAGTAGCTTCAAAAATCAATTCTCCCTCTTTAACTTTGCTTCCTTCGGGAATTTGCTTAGCAAAAGTAATTGCGGAGTTTCCAGCAATTTCAAGAACTGCCTGTGCAGCAAAGATTCCAGCAACGACGCCAGCCTTCCTGGCATTAAATTGAGCAACCGCAATCTGGTCGACCGGAATTGTCGCAACTGTTGTTGCATCCAGCCCACTACCTAAATCTTCTCGAAGTGCTGCATCGACCAATACTTCAAATGGTTGCGGCGATATTTTTTGTGCTAAAAGTTTTGCAACAAGTTGATTAGATAACCTACTCATTTATCACCTTTTCTAAATTGTGTAGATAATTTCCTTCTATATCCATCTCTTGTAAAATCCGTTGTTGCCAAGAATCCAGCGGCTTAGGAAAATCTTCACGCCAATGTGATCCCCGGGTCTCTTCTCTAATTAGAGCTGAGCGCACTAAAACATTTGCCAAACAATGCAAATTAGTTACTTCCCAAGCCTCAACGCAAGGTTGATCTGATGTTCTTTTTGCTAACTGATCTAAAGTTGCCAACACCTCTTCTAAAGATTCTCTAGTTCTGATTACACCAGCACCTTTGCTCATAGCGTTGGCGATATCTTTTCTAATTTCAGGATCAAGCAAAATGCTCTTTGAGTTATTTTCTACCGGCTCACCTTGAGCAGGAAGATTTACTTTTAAATCATCAGCAATTCTTGCTGCGAAAACTAATCCTTCTAACAAAGAATTAGAAGCCAATCTATTTGCACCGTGAACACCGGTACATGCTGTTTCACCACATGCATATAGCCCAGAAATACTTGAATGCCCCGATAAATTGACGCGAACTCCACCGGAGGCGTAATGAGCAGCGGGTGCTACTGGAATTAAATCCTTTGTTGGATCAATATTATGATCTAAGCAAGATTGATAAATGGTTGGGAATCTTTCTGGAAAATTTGATACTGCACTTACATCAAGCCAGACATGATCACTTCCATTTTTAATCATCTCGCGCATAATTACTTTTGCTACAACATCCCGCGGAGCTAAATCTGCCAATTCATGTGCACCCTGCATAAAGCGGACGCCAGCATCATTAACCAAAACTGCACCTTCGCCGCGAACCGCTTCACTGATGAGTGGCTGTTGACCGCTTGCGTTATTGCCAAGCCACATAACTGTTGGGTGAAATTGAATAAATTCAACATCGGCTATGCCCGCACCTGCACGTAATGCCAGTGCAACTCCATCTCCAGTTGAGACTGGTGGATTTGTAGTTTGGGCGAAGACTTGCCCTAACCCTCCTGTTCCTAAAATCACCGCTCGTCCAAGTGCTCGACCCACACCATCGCGACTACCTTGACCAATAACATGCAATGTCACTCCACAAACTCGGCCATCGTCGTCAACAAGAGCATCTAATACCAGTGCATTCTCAATTAATTCAATTCCCTCATCTTGTGTAACCGCAGCAAGTAGGGCTCGTGAAATTTCCGCTCCGGTTGCATCACCGCCAGCATGCAAGATGCGATTTCGATGGTGACCACCTTCACGCGTTAGCGCAATCTCACCACTTACAGCACGATCAAAAACTGCACCTCTTGCAATTAATCTTTCAACAGCACCAGGACCTTCGGAAACTAAAATCCTGACCGCTTCAACATCACAAAGTCCTGCCCCTGCAACAATCGTGTCCGCTTCATGTTCTCTAGGTGAATCTCCTGGGCCAAGCGCCGCCGCGATTCCACCTTGCGCCCATTTAGTGGAACCCGCATCAACGCGGGCTTTTGTTACTAACAAAACAGATAATCCGTTAGCGCGAACTTGAAGAGCGGTAGTTAACCCAGCTATTCCTGATCCAACAATTATCACATCACTTTTTATCGTCCAACCCGGGCTTGGTGCAAGTAATTTCATTTGCCTCGCCCTTCTGGCTCGATAACGGCCGCTAAATTATCTATTAACCTGACTGAGCCTATCCAACCTGCAAGAAGAAGTTGAACTGGGCCAAAATGGGATTGATCAACCTCAAGCAAGCTCTTGGGATTCACTATTGCAAAATAATCCAACTTGAAATCTATTTCAGTGGTTAGTTCAGCTAGGGCAGTATCTTTCATTTCAGCGTAACTTTGTTTTTTACTGGCCTTATCTAGTGCTCTAGAAATTACAAGTGCTGACTTCGCTTGCTCTGAAGATAGTCTGACATTTCGCGAAGAGAGTGCCAATCCGGATATTTCTCTTACGGTTTTAGCTGAAACAATTTTAATCTCAGGGTGTGCGCGTTTTGAAAATTCACGAATTAAAAATAATTGTTGAAAATCTTTCTCTCCAAAAATCGCATAATCTGGTTTTACAATTTCAAATAGGCGATTTACAACAGTCAAGACACCATCAAAATGACCAGCGCGAGTATGTCCCTCATAAATACGTCCAAGCTCACCAGCATCAATTAATTTATATTTGTCTGGATAAATCTCAGAGACTTCCGGAGTCCATAAAATATCAACTCCAGCTGCTTCAGCTAATTTAATATCTTCAGTTAAAGTGCGCGGATATTTATCTAAATCCTCAACCGATTCAAATTGAGTGGGATTGATAAATATGCTCATTACAACTTGTTCCGCTAAAGTTTTAGCCTGCTCAACTAAAGATAAATGCCCTTGGTGCAAGGCGCCCATTGTCGGAACAAAAGCTATCTTTCTTTCACCCAGCGCTGTATCCGCACTAGGAAGATATTTTAATAAGTGTTGCATGCACTGCTCCAGTCCGCTGCTCGGGTACCAGGCTTCGTGAAGAGTTTACTCGGTAAGTGCTCCACTCTCCAACAGATGAGAAATTGGGCCAAATCCTGGCAAGGTCGCGGTTGGATCTATTTCAATCCATGGTTGCAACACGAATCCACGCTCATGCGCACGGGGATGTGGAATCGTTAACTCAGGTGAATTAATATGCATTTCATCACATTTAATCAAATCAATATCAAGAAATCGTGGGCCCCACTTAATAGTGCTGTCATTTCGTTCACGTCCATGTGCACTTTCAATTGCCTGAGCCACCAATAACAACTCTTCTGGCTCTAAATTTGTTTCAATTATAACTACTGCATTTAAAAAATCTGGTTGTGGGGGACCACCAATTGGTCTTGTTTGATAAAAAGATGACAGCGCAATTACTTCGCTAACTTCATTTAATGCTTCAGATGCAGAGCTCAAAATTTCTGCACTGTTTCCAAGATTAGAACCGAGTGACAATACTGCTCTCATCGAACTCGTTCTATTCTCACTGCAACATCCAAAATTTCTGCCCCAACTGGTGCTTCTGGTTTATGAATGACAACTGAAACTGATTTTGCCTGCATAAAGTTGTTCAAAATATCTTCACTGATAAGTTCTGCTAATTTTTCAATTAAATTTACCGGTGGGCCTGTCAGAATTTTTATAACTATTGCCACCACTGATGAATAATCTATTGTTTGATTTAATTCATCACTTTTCCCAGCCATCAAAAGATCTAATCCAATTTCAACATCAACAGAGAATGATTGACCTTTCTTTCTTTCAAAATCATGGACACCATGAAAACCAACTGCGGAAATCCCAGTAAGAATAATTTTATCCATCAAATGGTCTCACTTTCGGAATTCGATTGATCAACTATATCAATCGCCATTTTATGGTCCTTCACCGAATGGGTGCGCACTCCCCATATTTTATTTTTAGCACAAAGTGAAGTAATCGCTATAGAAGCATCTTCTCGTTCGATGGGTGAGAGTTCCTCCCCTAAAAATCTCTTTCTAGACGCCCCAATCAAGATTGGAAATCCTAAATTAGTAAACATCTCTAAATTTTGAATAATCTCCCAGTTATGTTCTGGCAATTTTGCAAACCCTAATCCGGGATCAAGAATTATTTGACTTTCAAGTACTCCTGAGATTTTTAAAGAAGCTACTCTTCCTAGTAGCTCAGCTATTACTTCTGAATTAACATCCTTATAAACAGCTTTGCTCTGCATGCTCTCTGAAGTACCACGCCAATGCATCACAACATATTTCACGCCACTGTTTGCAACCACTTCGGCTATTTTTGGGTCTGCTAAACCGCCGCTTACATCATTAATAATTTTGGCTCCTGCATTTAACGCTTTTTGGGCCACATTAGCTCTAGTTGTATCAATACTGATTGTTACCTCAGGGAAAGATTTTACAATTGCTTCAATTACTGGAATTGTCCGAAGTAACTCTTCGGCTTCAGTAATTCGCGCAGCCCCGGGGCGGGTTGATTCTCCACCGACATCAATAATGTCCACGCCTTCTGAAATCATTTCTTGCACGCGATTCATCGCCGCGGGAAGAGAGTTGTGCATCCCGCCATCTGCAAATGAATCAGGGGTGACGTTTAAGATTCCCATTACTAAGGTCTTCAATTTAACGACCTAAAATTAAACTAATCGCTTCCGCACGAGTTGCTGAATCACGCAATTGTCCGCGAACAGCACTTGTTGTGGTTCGCGCTTTAGGTTTCTTGGCTCCCCGCATAGACATACATAAGTGTTCGCAATCAATTATGACAATTACGCCCGCTGCTTCAAGAATTTCCACTAAAGAATCTGCAATCTGTGTGGTTAAACGTTCTTGTACCTGAGGACGTCGCGCAAAGAGATCTACCAATCGGGCAAGTTTTGAAAGGCCGGTAATCCTTCCACTTTCACCAGGTATGTAACCAATATGGGCAACTCCATGAAATGGTGTGAGGTGGTGTTCGCAATGCGAAAAAACTTCAATATCGCGAACGATAATTAATTCACGATGGCCGGCATCAAATGTTGTAGTTAAAACTTCCTCTGGCGAACTCCATAGCCCGGCAAAATTTTCCTGCATTGCTCTAGCAACTCGTGCAGGTGTATCTCGTAAACCCTCGCGTTCTGGATCTTCACCCAACGCAATTAATAATTCAAGCACAGCTGCTTCTGCTCTTTTTTGATCAAAGGGATGTTTGGCTCTTCCCTCATGTGGTGATGTGAATGAGATTGGTGTTATTTCATCCATCGAGGCTCGGCTTTTCATAAACAATCGCTGGACGATTTGAAGGTTTGCGAAGCGGTGATCCAGTCCAAGCCGCACGGGCCGGTCTTGATTTAACTTGCGCAAACAATTCCAAAATCTCCTCTTTTTCAAGAGTTTCTTTATCCATTAGCGTCTTAACTAATCCATCAAGCACATCGCGATTATTCTCTAGAATTTCATAAGCTTCAAGATGTGCACCTTCGATCAAGCTTTTAACTTCTTGATCAACTATCGCAGCAAGAGATTCTGAGTAATCCCTTTGATGTCCATAGTTCATTCCCATAAAAGGTTCGCCATCTTTGTTTCCTAATTTAATGGCTCCGATTTTCTCACTCAATCCATATTGAGTAACCATTGCCCGTGCTAGTGCACTAGCTTTTTCAATATCATTTGCGGCCCCCGTAGTGGGATCATGGAATATCAACTCTTCTGCTGCACGTCCACCTAATGTGTAAGCCAACTCATCAAGTAACTGTGCTCGCGATTGCGAGTATTTATCTTCATCTGGCAAAACCATTGTGTAACCCAACGCTCGACCTCGTGGCATGATCGTAATTTTTTGAACTGGATCAGTATTAGGAAGCGCATGAGCAACAAGTGCATGCCCGCCTTCGTGATAGGCGGTTATCAATCTTTCATTATCACTCATCAAGCGACTAGTTTTTTGCGGCCCTGCCATTACTCGATCTACAGATTCAGCCAACGCTTCGTTAGAAATTACTTTCTCTTCTTTACGAGCAGTCAGTAATGCCGCTTCATTAACGACGTTCGCTAAATCAGCGCCAGTAAAACCTGGAGTTCGTCTAGCTAGTGCTAATAAATCAACTCCATCTGCTAAAGGTTTATTTTTGGTATGGATTTTTAAAATTTCATTACGTCCCTTTAGATCTGGCCGTTCAACAGCAATTTGTCGATCAAAACGACCGGGACGAAGCAAGGCTGGGTCGAGGATATCTGGACGATTAGTTGCGGCAATCAGAATCACTGAACCATTTGCTTCAAAACCATCCATCTCAACTAATAATTGATTGAGTGTCTGTTCGCGTTCGTCATGTCCGCCACCCATGCCAGCACCACGATGACGACCTACCGCATCGATCTCGTCAACAAAAACAATTGCCGGAGAATTTAGCCGTGCTTGTGCAAATAAATCACGAACTCTTGATGCTCCAACACCGACAAACATCTCAACAAAATCTGAGCCTGAGATTGAATAAAAAGGCACACTTGCTTCTCCGGCTACCGCTTTGGCTAGCAAAGTTTTACCAGTTCCTGGAGGACCGTACAACAGCACACCTTTGGGGATTTTTGCCCCCAACTCTTGATACTTTTCAGGAGCAACTAAAAAATCTTTAATTTCGCGCAACTCTTCAATTGCTTCATCTACGCCAGCAACATCTTCAAATTTTGTCTGTGGCGTTTCTTTTGAATTTAATTTAGCTCTTGATTTTCCAAATGAAAATGCTTTACCAGCACCTTGTGCTCTACTCATGACAAAGAAAAAGATAAAACCTATTAAAAGGAATGGAAGTAATGTAAAAATCAGCGAAACTAGTAATGATTGGGTTGGGACTTTTACATTCCATTTTTTAGGTGGTGGATTTTGAGCCAACAATTCAACTATTTGTGGTTCTTGCGCTGTGATGTAAGAGGCTTCTAACTTTGAAGCGCCATCAATCAATACTCCTGCTTTTAGCACAACACGAATCAACTGCTCTTTATCTACTAGCAATACTGAATCGGCTTGTTTCGCAGAAATCACCGAAAGCACTGTCGAAGTATCTACAACTTTAAAACTTTTGCTTAAATTCATAATTTGGCTATAGCCAATAGCAAGCAGCATTGCCACAACTAACCAAGTTAGTGGCGACTTTAAATACTTTTTAACTTTAACCAAAACTTTTTCGATCATATTATCCGCTCAAATTAGGAGTACATGTGTGGTGAAAGAACTGCAACTACAGAAAGATTTCGGTACTTTTCATTAAAATCTAAGCCGTAGCCAACAACAAATGCAGGCGGGATATCAAATCCCACATATTTAACATTGACTTCAACTTTAGCCGCTTCCGGTTTACGAAAGATTGTGCAAATTTCAACACTTTTAGCACCACGTGATTCTAAATTTGCTTTTAGCCACGATAACGTCAACCCGGTATCAACAATATCTTCAACAATCAAAACATTTCGCCCAGAAATATCACAATCTAAATCTTTTAAGATTCGAACAACTCCACTGGACTTAGTTCCCGATCCATAAGAAGAAACTGCCATCCAATCCATTTCAATATGTCGTTGAATGGCTCGAGACAAATCTGCCATGGCCATTACCGCACCTTTTAATACGCCAATCAAAATTAAATCTTTTCCTTCATAATCTTTTTCGATCTTTCGAGCGATCTCATTTATGCGCACCTTTAATTGCTCTTCAGTTACCACAACTTCGGTGACTTCATCTTTGATTATCGACAGATCCACAGGTGAACTCCCTCTTGATTACGCTGGCCCTTGATTACTTTGAGAGGGTTAGTCTGCCGGAATCTCGGCGGGCTGTAATGCCACCGGCCAAAGC